>OIZL01000921.1_pt1 | contig 18503 bp, 15 predicted proteins | sample 1588541 | NCBI WGS metagenome assembly OIZL01 (sample SAMN03283285) | human gut metagenome | biome: human-associated habitat; material: feces | host: Homo sapiens | place: Peru | collected 2012 | reverse complement strand
TATTTTCTTTTTGTTTTTTGGTAATACTTCCTGTTAATAAACTGATGTTTATATCATATTCTTTAAAGTATTCTTTAATAGACTCATAATGTTGTTTTGCTAAAATTTCAGTTGGTGCCATAAATGTGGATTGATATCCAGACAGAAAGTTTGCTAAAATGGCAACAATTGCTACGATAGTTTTTCCCGAACCAACATCTCCGAGTACTAACCTATTCATCCTTTTGCTTTCTTTCATATCTTTTAAAATATCTTCAATAGTTGATAATTGATCTTTAGTTAATAAAAAATTTAAACTGTTAAACGATATAAGCTGTTTTTATGTTAATGTAATACGTGGTACACCAGTTATTTTACAACTTATGATAATTTATTATGTTATTTTTAACTTTTCGCTTTATAAAGATAATTTAATTAGCATATTTAAAGTTTGGGAAGGGGGACTTGCGATTCATGGCGGTTTAATATTTGGAATTATAACTGCTTTTATATATTGTAAGAAAAAACATATAGATATTATAAGAATTATAGATATATCTGTGGTTCCTTTGTTACTTGCTCAAGCTATTGGCAGGTGGGGAAATTTCTTTAATGGCGAAGCTCATGGTGCGGTTACAACTCTTGAAAATTTACAACATTTACATTTACCAAATTTTATAATTAATGGTATGAATATTGATGGCCTTTATTATGAACCAACATTTTTATATGAATCTATTTGGTGTTTAATTGGTTTTGTTTTAATACTTATTATTAGACGTTTAAAATACGTAAAAAAGGGTACAATGATGTCTTTTTATTTAATGTGGTATAGTGTTGGTAGATTTTATATTGAGTCTTTAAGAACTGATTCATTAATGCTTGGGGGATTTAAAGTGGCTCAAATAGTTTCTTTGGTGATGTTTTTAAGTGGTCTTGCTTACTTAATTTATACATTTAAATTACAAAAATATGAAAATCTTTATAATATTGACGAACAAAAGTCGATAAGTATTTAACTTTACTTTTGGTGTAGTTCTCAGTATAATTATTTTAGGAGATTAATATGTATCAAAAACGATGTTGCCTTTTTAATTAATTTTAGAATATTATTTAATAAAGGAGAGAAAAATGAAAATTTATAATACATTAACGGCTAAATTAGAGGAATTTAAAACAATTCATCCAGGTGAAGTTAGCATGTATGTGTGTGGACCAACCGTTTATAATTATTCTCATATTGGAAACATGTTGCCTCCAATTATTTTTGATATGGTACAAAGATACTTTAAATATTTAGGATATAAAGTTAATTATGTTTCTAATTTTACTGATGTTGATGATAAGATTATCGACGCTGCAATAAATGAGGGCATAACTGAAAAAGAATTAACTGATAAATTTATAAAGATATATCTTGATAATATGAAAGATTTAAATTGTGAACAAATCTATAAAAGACCTAGAGTTACTGAAACTATGCCGGAGATTATAGATTTTATAGATTTACTTTTAAAAAAAGGATATGCTTATAAAAATGGAACAGATGTTTATTTTGATGTGTCAAAAATTGATTCGTATGGAGCAATATCTAAGCAAAAACTTGATGAATTAAATGCTGGATCTAGGATAGAAGTATCTTCACAAAAACATAGTCCTTATGATTTTGTATTATGGAAATATACTACTAAAGGGATTACTTGGGATGCACCATTTGGTGTAGGAAGACCTGGTTGGCATACTGAGTGTGTAGTAATGATTAATAAAATTTTAGGTAGTTTAATTGATATTCATGGTGGTGGAGTAGATTTAAAATTTCCACATCATGAAAATGAGAGAGCTCAAAGTCTAGCTGCAAATAATACAGGACTTGCAAATTATTGGATGCATAATGGGCATGTTTTAGTTAATGGTGTTAAGATGAGTAAGTCTTTAGGAAACTTTATATTAGCTAATGATGTTTTAAAAAAATATAATTCTAATGTAATTCGTTTAGCTATCTTTAAGAGTCATTATAGAACTCCAATCGATTTTAAAGATGATATATTTAAAGAAGCAATGGTTTTGGATGAAAAAATTGCTAATGCTTTAAAACAAGCTAATATTAGTATTAAATTAAATGGGTATAAAGTTAGTAATTTAAATAAAGATGAAAAAATTAATGAAATTATGGATGAAGATTTTAATACTCCTAATCTAATTACTTATCAAATGGAATTACTTAAAGAATTAAATAGTGCTATACGTTCCAACACAGATTTTTCACAAATCTATGATAAACTCCAATTAATCAATTATATATTGGGATTAAAATATGATTTTAAGGAATTAACTGATGATGACGTTTTAGTTTATAATAATTGGTTAGAAAATAGAAAGAATAAAAATTTTGAAGAAGCTGATAAACTGCGTGAAGTTTTAATTCAAAGAAATATTTTATAGTAGGTGATTTTATGGATTTATTACTTTTAATACTTATTCTTGCCATTCCAGCCATAGCTCAAGCAAAAGTTAGTATAACTTATAATAGATTTAAAAAAGTTAGTAACGATAAGAATCTTACTGGTCAAGAAGTTGCAAGAAAAATATTAGATAAAAATGGACTTGAAGATGTCTATATAGTTGAAGTTTCTGGTAATTTAACTGATCATTATGATCCTAGTAGAAAAGATTAATAAAACTGAAAAAGAACTTAAAAGTAACTTAACTAAACTAAATAATAATGAAAAGAAAGCTAAAACTGAATTTGCGAATAAAAAGAAAGAATTAAATAATAATAAAAAAGAAGTAGAAAATGGTATTAGTGAACTAAAAAAGAATATAGCATATATGGAAAGTGTTGGGATGGATACTACAGAATTAAAAGTACAATTAAGTAATCTTGAAAAGACACTTACTACTATAAATAATGGTTATAATACTTTATTAAAACAAGAGACTAAAACTTATAATGAGATTAAGTCTGGTAGAGCAAAAATTGAAAGTGCTAAAAAGAAATTAGAGAGTTCTAAAGTTGAACTAGCTGATAATAGAAAAAAAGCAGATACTGAATTTGAAGATGCATATAAGAAAATAGAAGATGCTAGAAAAGAAATAGATGAACTTGAAAAACCAGAATGGTATGTTCTTGATTTAGATTCTAATCTTGGATATTACCAATTTTCACAAGATTCAGAAAGAATTGCTAAAATAGCTAAAGTATTCCCAGTACTATTCTATTTAGTAGCAATACTTGTTAGTCTTACTACTATGACAAGAATGGTAGAAGAAGAAAGAAGTGAACTTGGCACATTAAAGTCGCTAGGATATGAAGATAATCAAATATTATTTAAATATATGTTATATGCATTACTTGCTAGTGTAATAGGTTCAATACTTGGAGTAATAATTGGTACTAAAACAATACCTAAAATTATATATGGAATGTATAGTTTAATGTATACTCTTGGTGAATTTGTTAGTAAAGTTGATTTAGTAAGTTACTTAATTGGAACATTAATTGCGATAGGATGTATCATGCTATCAACATACTTAGCAGTTAAAAAGTCACTTAAAGAAGTACCAGCAGAACTATTAAGACCAAAAAGCCCTAAAGCAGGTAAAAGAGTATTACTTGAAAGAATACCATTTATATGGAATCATTTATCATTCTCAAGAAAAGTAACAGTAAGAAATGTATTTAGATATAAGAAAAGATTCTTAATGACAATACTAGGTATAAGTGGATGTACAGGACTTATAATCGCAGGATTTGGACTTCAAGATTGTATTACTGATATGGTACCTAATCAATATGAAAAAATATTTAGTTATGATTTAGAAATAACATTTGATAAAGATAATAAAAATATAAATAAGGATTATGAAGAAATATCTAAATTTAAAGAATTTAGTAAAACATTAAAAGCAGATAAAGATTCAATAGAACTTACTAATATAGATACTAATCAAACTATTCAAATAATAATACCTTTTGAAGATTATAAAGATTTTATTCAAATAAAAAATAGAAGAACAAATGAATATTATGACTTGAATGATAAAGTTATTGTTAGTGAAAAATTATATAAATTATTAAAACTTAAGAATGATGATGAACTTGATATTAAACTTAATGATAATACATATAAGACTAAAGTAGGTGGAAGTACAGAAAACTATATTATGCATTATATATATATGAGTAAAAAAGAATATAATAGTGATTCATTTAATACATTGTTTGTTAAAATAAATAATTTAACTGAAGAAAGTAGAAATGCATTATCAAAGAAGTTAAAAGAATATGATTCAGTTTCTAAATTAACATATAATTCACTTAGTAGAAGTATATTTGATGATGCGATGAAAAATCTTGGAAGTATAACTATAATATTAATAGTTTCAGCAGGACTTTTGGCATTCGTAGTATTATATAATTTATCAAATATAAATATTAGTGAAAGAAAAAGAGAACTTGCATCTATAAAAGTACTAGGTTTTTATGATAGTGAAGTATATAAATATGTATCAAGAGAAAATACAATTCTTACAGTAATAGGGATGGCTTTTGGATGTTTAATTGGATATGTTCTTACAATGTATTTAATTAAAACATGTGAATTTGATATGACAATGTTTAGTCCTAAAATATCTATATATAGTTATATTTATTCATTACTTATAACACTTGGATTTACAATACTTGTTAATATTACTACATATTTTACATTAAAGAAGATAAAGATGGTTGAGTCATTGAAGTCTGTTGAATAAATGACAAATAAAAAAGAAATTCGTTTTTGAATTTCTTTTTAAATATATGTTTTAGGTTTTTCATTCATTGTTAAGAAGAAATAAGCACCTATGAATATTATAATTCCTATCATCATATATGTGCTAGTTATAACATTATATATACCAGCAAAGTTTTTAATTTTTGAAACTGTTTTACCTATGATTAATTTATCAGTTATTTCATATTCTGGATCTGTTGTATTTAATTTATCACTAACAACATATTTACCAGCAGTATGTTCAGTAATGGTACCCATTCTATAACTATCTTTATAATTATATATAATTGTGTCACCTTCACTATAAATATAATCACGCTTGATTATTGCAAGATCTCCTCTATTAAAGTCAGGAGACATATTTTCTTCGATTACTTCATGAGTAGAATAATCAAATAAGAAAGCGTATTCAGTACCCATTAATTGTTTATATGCTGCATTATATAGAGAAAGTGCTCCGATAACCGCAAGTAATATAATTATAACTAACATAATAGGTTTAATAATTTTATAAGTTTTATTCACATTTACACCTTACCTTTAATAAGATTATAACACATTATTTAACAATAAAATATATAAAATTATGATATAATACATTATTATGGAGGTATCAATATGAACTTAGAAGATTTTAATAATAAAATACTTATAATAAATGATTATGCTAAAAATACATTATTAAAAAAGATAAATAAATTATTAAATATAAAAATAATAACATTAAGTGAACTTAAGAAAAATTATATATATGATTATGATTATAAAAGTATACTTTATGTATCAAATAAATATAAATGTATTCCATCTATTGCACGTAAATATATAGAAAATACATATTATATAAATAATGAATGTAAAAGTGAAAAGATAGAACTACTTACTAAAATAAAGAATGATTTAGAAGAAAATAACTTACTCATTAAAAATAATTTATATAGAAAGTTTCTTAATAATAAAGATATTGTTTTATATAATCTTAAATATATTGATAAATATTATCTTAATATAATAGAAGAACTATCAAATACTAATAACATAATTACATATAATGATGTAAAAGAAACAAGTATTAAAAAATTATATAGATGTAATAATAGTGAAGAAGAAATATCATTTGTATGTTCTAAAATATGTGAACTTATTAAAAGCGGAATAGATATTAATAATATAAAACTTACTAATGTTAAAAGTGATTATACATATATAATAAGAAAAACATTTAAATTATTTAATATACCAATTAATATTAAGAGTGATGAATCTGTTAAATCAACTATGATTGTTAAGAAATTTAAAGAATTATATAATGAAAATATTAGTGAAGTAATGGATAAAATAAGTGAACTTATCACTAATAATTATGAAAAAGATATATATAAAAATATACTTAATGTAGTTAATAAATATAGTGATTCAAACTATATGGATGTAAAAGAAATATTATTTGATGATATAGATAATATTAAAATAAAGAGAGATGAATTTAAGAATGCTGTTAACATTATTGACTTTAAAAGTGATTTAATAAGTGATAATGATTATGTATTTCTAATTAATTTTAATGAAGGAATAATACCAATAAATCATAAAGATGAAGATTATTTAAATGATATGGAAAAGAATAATTTAGGTATAGATACATCATTTACATTAAATGAAAAAGAAACAAATGAAGTAATAGAGACAATAAAGACTACTAATAACTTAATACTTACATATTCAGAATATAATCAAAATAATAAAATATATGTATCAAGTGCTTATAGTAGTGACTATTTAGAAGAAGAAAAAGTAAACTTAAATTTTAATAATTCAAATAACTATAATAAATTAAGATTATTAAGTGAAAAAGATGATAATAATAAATATGGTACTTTAAGCAGTGATTTATTAACATTATCTGCTCATTATAAAGATGAACCATACTTAACATATAATAATAAATATAAAAAGATAAATAATGATAAATTAAAGAATTATTTAAATAAAGGACTTACTTTATCTTATAGTAGTATGAATACCTTTTATCAATGCTCTTTTAGATATTATTTAGATAGCATACTTAAAGTTAATAAATACGAAGAAAGATTTGATGCTGTTCTTGGAAGTATATTTCATGAAGTATTAAGTAAATGTTTTATAAATGATGATTATGATGTTATATATAATTATGAAAAATTAATAAGTGAATCTACATATCCATTTAATGAAAGTGAGAAATTCTTTTTAGAGAATTTAAAAAATGAATTATTACTTATTATTGACACTATAAAAGAACAATTAAAATACACATCATTAAAGCAATCTATGTATGAAAAAGAGATAAAAATAGATATATCAAGTGATGTAAAGGTAACATTTAAAGGATTTGTTGATAAGATACTTTATGATGAATTTAATGGTGAAAAGATAGTTGTTATAATAGATTATAAGACAGGTAATCCACTTCTAAATATAAATAATTCATTATATGGACTTGATATGCAGTTACCTGTATATATATATTTGATTAAGAGTGAAATTAAAAATGTAAGAATAGGTGGATTCTATCTACAAAAAATATTAAGTAATGTAAATAGTCTTCAAAAAAGAAAAGAATCATTAAAGTTACAAGGATATTCAAATGAAGATATAGATATACTTGAGAAAGTAGATTCATCATATGAAAATTCATGTGTTATTAAGAGTTTAAGAACTACTCAAAATGGATTCTATAGTTATTCTAAAATAATAAATGATGAACAAATTGATACATTATATAACATAGTAGAATCTAAAGTAAAAGAAGCAAGAGATAGAATACTTAATACAGAATTTAATATAAATCCTAAAGAAATGGATGATAAAAATATTGGATGTAAGTTCTGTAAATATAAAGATATATGTTATATGACATCAAGTGATATAGTTAAACTTAAAAAAATAGATAATGTATTTAGTGAGGTGAATGATAATGCCAAGATGGACTAAAGAACAAGAAGAAGCAATATATACAAGTGGTAAAAATATAATAGTTTCAGCAGGAGCAGGAAGTGGTAAAACAGCAGTATTATCAGAAAGAGTCCTTCATAAAATAGAAGAAGGTACTCATGTAAATGAACTATTAATATTAACATTCACAAGAGCAGCAGCAGATGAAATGAAAGATAGAATAAGAAAGAAAATATCAGGAAAAGAAGAATTAAAAAAAGAACTTACATTACTTAATTCTTCATACATAACAACATTTGATTCATTTGCTCTTTCAGTAGTAAAAAAATATCATTACTTACTTAATATAACAGATAATATAAATATAACAGATGAATCAATAGTGAAAATACAAAATAAAAAAATATTAGATTTAATATTTGAACGTTCATATAAAAATATAAGATTTCAAGAATTAATAAAGAAATATTGTATTAAGACAGATAAAGTATTAAAAGAAAATATATTGTCTATTGCACTTAAAATAGATGGTTTTATTGATCCATTTGGTTTTATAGATAATGTTTATAATAATTTCTTTAATGAAAATAATGTTGATAACTTGTTAAAAACATATAAGAGTATTATAAATGATTTAAAGAAAACAATAGAACTTGAAATAAAAAATATGAGTTTATATTTTGATAGTGATTATATAAACAAAGTAAATGATGCAGTATATAATATATTAAATGCTGATATTGATGAATTACATTTATATAGTACAGTTAAATTACCTACAGTACCAAGAGGTTCTAGTGATGAGGCAAAGACATCAAAAGATTCACTTAAGAAAGCATGTGATAAACTATTATCATATGGTAATTATGGAACAATAAATGATATAAAAAATGATATATATAGTACTAAAGATACAGTATTAACAATACTTGATATAATAAAAGAATTTCTTTTAGAAATAGAAAAGTATAAGAAAGAAAAAGATATATATACATTCAATGATATATCAAAACTATCAATAAAAATACTTAAAGAAAATGAAAATATTCGTGAAGAATTAAAGAGTTCATTTAAAGAAATAATGATAGATGAATATCAAGATACTAATGATGTACAAGAAACATTTATAGGAATGATATCTAATAATAATGTATATATGGTTGGTGATATAAAACAATCTATCTATAGATTTAGAGGATCTAACCCTGAAATATTTAAAGAAAAATATAGTAATTATTCAAAAGATATAGGTGGTTATAAAATAGATTTAATAAAGAACTTTAGATCAAGAAGTGAAGTACTTGATAATATAAATAAGATATTCTGTTTAATAATGGATTATAATTTAGGTTCAGCTGAATATTCAGTATCACATCAAATGGTTTATGGAAATACTGCGTATGACACTGAAAAAGTAGAAGGATTTAATTATAACTTTAGAGTACTTGAATACTTAAATAAACAAAAAGAATCAGGATTTAGTGATATAGAAGTAGAAATATTTACTATCGCAAAAGATATAAAAAATAAACTTGATAATAACTTTCAAGTGTTTGATAAAGAAGATGGTAAACTTAGAAATGCTACTTATAATGATTTTGTTATCATACTTGATAGAAGTAAGTACTTTGATGACTTTAAAAAGATATTTGAATACTTTGATATACCACTTACTATATTAAAAGATGGTAAATTAAATTCAACAACAGATATATTGTTAATTAAGAATTTAGTAGATTTTGTTATAAAAATAAAAGAAGATGTTTATGATATAGATTTTAAATATGATTTTATAAGTATTGCTAGAAGTTTCTTATATGAATATAGTGATGAATATATATTTGATATAGTTACTAATAATAAAATAAAAGAAACATCTATATATAAAGATTTAAGTACATTATCTGATAAATTAAATTCATATACAAGTAGTTTATTATTTAATGATATACTTGATGTTACTAACTTTTATAATAAATTAAATAAAGTAGGTGATTATGAAGAAGTTAATGTTAGACTTAAAACTATTAATACACTTTCAAGTTCACTTTCAAGTTTAGCTCTTTCAATAATGGACTTTAGAGATTATTTAACAGACATTATAGAAAATGATGAAGATATTAAATATGCTACTTATACTAAAGAAGGTAATTCAGTAAAAATACTTACTATTCATAAATCAAAAGGTCTTGAATATCCGATATGTTATTTTGCTGACTTGGATCATGAATTTAATACGAGTGAACTTAAAGATAAGTTTATAGTAGATAAAAAGTATGGTTTAATAGTACCTTCTAATCTTGAAGAAATAGATAATAGTTTACTTAAAGAAATGTATAAATATGACTTTAATAGAGAAGAGATAAGTGAAAAGATAAGACTATTCTATGTAGCACTTACAAGAGCAAGAGAACAAATGATAATAGTACTTCCAGACAGGGAAACAAGGACTTTAGAAAAGAATAATGATGGTGTTATTGAAGAAATAAGAAGATTATCATTTAATAAATTATCAAGCTTTATATATGGAATTAAGAACTATTTATATTCATATTTTGAACAGATAGATATAGAAAAGTTAGGTCTTACTAAAAACTATTTATATCCTAAAAAGATAGTACAAGAAACACTTAATAATATAAAAGATAATATCAATGTAGAAGAAATAAATATAGAAAATGAAGTAGTAGAAGAAAAGCATTTCTCAAAAGAAACAAATAAGATTATTACTAAAGAAGAAAATGATCTTATGAAATTTGGTACTAAAGTACATGAAATATTTGAATTACTTGATTTTAGAAATATAGATTTATCTCTTGTTGATAATAAGTTTATAAGAAATAAAGTAGAGAAATTCTTAAGTAATGATTTATTAAAAAATATAAGTAATGCTAATATATATAAAGAATATGAATTTATATATAATAAAGATAATAATGAGTATCATGGTATTATAGATTTAATGTTAGAGTATGATAATCATATTGATATTATTGATTATAAATTAAAGAGTATTACTGATGAAAACTATATTAAGCAATTAAATGGATATAAAGAGTATATAGAGAAAATTTCTAATAAGAATGTAAGTACATATTTATATTCAATATTAGATGAGAAAGTGTTACAGATAAATTAATAATTTAATTGTCCAAGAAAGTCTTTTGTGCTATACTTTTTAGTATAAGGAAGGTAAGAGATATGAAAGACAACAAAATATTATTTGGAACATTAATTGTATTACTTTTACTTTTAACAGTAGGACTTTCTTATGCGTACTTTAGTACAAGTGTAAAAGGTAATGATAATGCAAAAGATGTAATAGTGGAAGCTGGCACACTAAAACTTACATATACTGATGGACCAGCAATAAATGCACAGTATATTAAACCAGGATGGTCAACAACAAAAGAAGTATCAGTAAAGAATAATGGTACATTAGATGCTTATTACAATATTATCTGGCAAACACTAACAAACACTATCACTAATAATGAATTAGTTTTAAGTGCAACATGTCAAAGATTAAATGCATCAGGTACAGTAGAAGGAACATGTGAATCAATATCACAAGCACCAATAAGTGATATGACAATAGCAAAGAAAATATCAATAGAAAGTGGTATAACTCATAAATATACATTTACAATTTTATTCAAAGAAACAAATGCAGATCAAAATTATAATCAAGGAAAAGAATTTAATGGTGTACTAGGAATAGAAGAATATAAAGCACCAGATTTTGCAACTGATTCATGGTCAACAATTATAGCAAATGTAAAAGCAGGATATGGAAGTGAATATGCTGTTGGAAGTACAAAAGAAGTAAACTTAGGTTCAACATATGGAACACATACGTTAAGAGTAGCAAATACTTCAACACCAAGTGAATGTAGTACAACTGGTTTTTCACAAAGTGCATGTGGATTTGTACTTGAGTTTGCTGATATAATAACAACACATAATATGAAAGATACAAAGACAAATGTAGGAGGATGGCCAGCAACATCAATGAGAACATTTGTAAATAATGATATATATAATGCAATACCAAGTGAAATAAAGAATGCAATAATAGATACAATAGTAGTATCAGGACATGGAAGTACAAGTGGAGAAACAAATTTTACATCAACAGATAAATTATATTTATTGGCACCAAAAGAAATATATACAAATTTGTCTAGCAGTAACGATACAGCAAAAGATTTAACAAGAACATTAGATTATTATACGAATATAGGAGTAACAACCAGTAATTATAGTGGAGCTATAAAGAAAAACGGAACTAGTGCTTTTTATTGGTGGCTCCGCGCGGCCTCTTCTGACAATAACGGTAATTTCTATATTGTGTATATCGACGGTGACTGGGTTAGCTTCAATGCAGATATTCCTAACGGCGTTTCGCCAGCTTTCCGATTGGGATAATATGTAAAGCACATGTAAACTAGTGCAAAACAATATTAGTTCTGAGCACCAAAACTAATCCGACTTAAAACAAAAAAGGCATGAAAGATGTTATGAAACGACTACTCCATGCGAAAGCATGGATAGGTGATATGAGTAGTGAATAGTTTATTAAAAATATTAATAATAAATGGGCATTTTATGCTCGTTTTTATTATCTAAAATTATAAATATTATTGTTGTGAGTTAACTTTTTCGGGGAAAATGTGATTTTTGAGGTGTAAAACATATGGAAAAATGTGATAAACTGAAAGATTTTTTATTGTTTTGCAAAATCTTTCAGTGTAGTGAAAGATTTTTTGCTATTTTGTAAAATCTTTCACTTTTGTTAATTTTGAGTATTTTATAAGGATGATTTTTTATTATTCCTTTTGATGACAATATAATACAATATTATGCATTTATAGACAAATTAGAAACTAGAAATATGTATAATCTTGTTAGTATAATAAATAAAAAGGAGAATAAAAAACATGAAGATTAAAGTCTTGGTAGTAGACGATAATGCAGGTTTAGTGGGATTAATTAAGGAGTACTTTGGAGATAGTAAAGATATTGAAATAGTTGGTAGTGCTTCTAATGGTGAAGAAGCAGTAGATATATTCGAAAATAAAAAGATTGATTTTGATTTATTATTACTAGATTTAATAATGCCTAAAAAGGATGGACTTGGTGTTCTTGAATATATGAAAGTACATAATATTAATAAGAAAGTTATTGTTATGACATCATATAATGAAGAAGAAACTATAAGAGATGTTAGTGAATATGGAGTTAGATATTATTGTTTAAAGCCATTTGATTTAGGTGATTTAAAAAATAGAATTGTTCAGACAATAACAAATAAGAAAAATAATGATAAGATAATTGAACTTGAAAGTAAAGATATTCAAATACAAGTTACTAAATTATTACATGCGCTTGGTATACCATCTAATATAAAAGGTTATCAATTTATAAGAAGTGCAATACTTATGGTATATAATAATCCTAGTTTTATAGGTGGAATTACTAAAAAATTATATCCTGATTTAAGTGTTAAATTTAATACATCTATTCAAAGAGTAGAAAGAGCTATAAGACATGCGATTGAAGTATCATGGTTACGAGGAGATATTGATTTAATGGAAGATATATTTGGTCATAGTGTTGATATTGATAGAGCAAAACCCACTAATTCAGAATTCATTGTTACGATTGCTGATAAGTTAAGACTTGAGATGATTAATGTTTAAAATATACCTGACTATTAATTTAGTTAGGTTTTTATTTTTTTGTTTAAAAATAATGTATTATATGATACAATATCAGTAGATACAGAAAGGAGATGATTATATACCTACAGTTACTAAAATAAGTAAAGATATGATACTTGATACTGCTTTTGATATAGCAAGAACATCAGGCCTTGATAAAGTAAGTAATAGAGAAATTGCCAAAAGATTAAATTGTTCTATAAGACCAATATATTATCAATTTAGGGATGTTCAAGAAATGAATAGTGAACTTATTAAAAAAATATGGCAATATTTTTATGATTATATTTTTACAAAAAGAGATGAAAATATACCTGAATATAAAAAAATAGGTATAAATTATATTGATTTTGCTTGTAATGAGAAAGAATTATTTAAAATATTATTTATGACTAATGATAAATATTTACCTGATGATGATGAGAATTTTAAGAAGATTTCTATGTTTATAAAAGAAAGTGGTAGAGTAAAAGACAATGAAATTAAGACATTTCATTATAAGATGTGGATATTTACTCATGGCCTTGCATCTTTAATAGCGACTAATGCGATAAAAATATCTAAAAAAGAAATAAGTGATTTATTAACAGAAGAATTTAATGCGTTAATAGAAATAGAAAAGAGGGAAGGAAATATAAATGAATAAGAAAGATATTTTGTGGGGCTCAGCTTTAATATTAGTAGGAGTAGCCCTAATATTAAAATTAACTGGAATATTAACAGTGAATATATTTTTTAAAGGATGGTGGACTTTATTTATAATAATACCAAGTATATCAGGAATAATTAGTGAGAAAGATAAGGCATGGTCTATTATAACATTATGTATAGGAGTTCTTTTATTACTTTGTAGTAGGGGTATAATGGATTATGATTTATTCTGGAAATTATTATTACCAATAGTGTTAATAGTATTTGGTTTTTCAATTATATTTAGAAATAAGATTAGTAAAAAAGTAAGTAAGAATACTGATAGTGAACATGTAGCTGTTTTTTGTGGTCAAAAGGTATCATTTGATAAAGACGAATTTAAAGGAACAACTTTAACTGCTGTATTTGGTGGTATTGATTGTGATTTAAGAGGTATTAAGATAAAAGATGATGTTCTTATTAATTGTAATGCAGTATTTGGTGGTATAGATGTAATTGTACCAGAGGACGTTAAAGTAGTGATAAGTTCTGCTTCATTCTTTGGTGGAGCTGAAAACAAGAGAAAAAATAATGATGGTAAACATACAATATATGTAAATTGTAATTGTGTTTTCGGTGGAGTTGACATTAAGTAGAAAGGAATATATGGAAAAAGTAGTTGAAATTAAAAATTTAACAAAGTCATATAAAAATTTAAAAGCAGTAGACGATTTATCATTTGATGTATATAAAGGTGAAATACTAGGACTTTTAGGACCAAACGGAAGTGGTAAATCAACTACAATTAACTCAATATTATCTCTTTTGAAATATGAAAGTGGAACTATTAAAATATTTAATAAAGAAATGAAACCTGATTCATATGATTTAAAAAGAGATATAGGTGTTATATTTCAAGAAGTTGCTGTTTTTAATGAATTAACAGTACTAGAAAATATAGATTATTTTTGTGGACTTTATATAACTGATAAGAATAAGAGAAGTAAATGTGTAGAGGATGCGATAAAACTAGTAGGACTTGAAAACTATAAGAAATTCTATCCTAAACAATTATCAGGTGGACTTTTAAGACGTCTTAATATAGCATGTGGTATTGCACACAAACCTAAATTAATATTTTTAGATGAACCAACTGTTGCAGTAGACCCACAAAGTAGAAATAATATACTTGATGGAATTAAAATGTTAAGAGATAAAGGAGCAACTATAGTATATACAACTCATTATATGGAAGAAGCAGAAATATTATGTGATAGAATTATTATACTTGATAAAGGTAAAATTATTGCTGAAGGTACTAAAGAAGAACTTAAAGAAATGACTAAAATAGAAGAAAAGATAACATTAGAAATCGATTCATTAAATGAAGAAATAATTAATGAGATAAGAGAATTTAATAATGTTGATGATGTTACATATGATAGAAATAATTTAGTAGTGATATATAAGAAAGGCAAAAATAATATTAATGAGCTTATGGATTATTTAAAAAGTAAGAAAGTTAATTATAATAAAATATTTGTAGAAAGACCTACTTTAAATGATGTATTCTTAGAATTAACTGGAAAGGATTTAAGAGATTAATGTTCTTACATAATTTAAAATATTCACTTAAGACATTATTTAGAAGCAAAGCATTAATATTTTGGACTTTTGCCTTTCCAATAATATTAGGTACATTTTTTAAGATGGCTTTTAGTGATATAGAAAATAGTGAAAAATTAGATATTATTGATATAGCTATTGTTGATAATAATAATTTTAATAATGATTTAGTTTTTAAGAATACTTTTAAAGAATTAAGTGATAAAAATAGTGAAAACTATATGTTTAATGTTAAATATACTACTCTTGATGAATGTAAGAAATTACTTGAAGAAGAAAAGGTGAGTGCTTATATTTTATTTAACGATGATGATATTGATATCAAAGTAAATAAGAGTGGTATTAATGAAACTGTTACTAAATATGTAATAGATGAAGTACAAAGTAAAAAAGTAATTCTTACGAATATAATAACTAAAGAACTTGAAAGTAATAATTATATGGTTAATTATGAAGAAATAGTTTCTTTAGCAAACAACATTATGAATAATTCTAAGGCTAAATTTAAAGATATATCAAGAAGTAATTTAAGTTATACTATGATAGAATTTTATACATTAATTGCTATGTCATGTTTATATGGTTCTATGTTATCTATGTATATTATTAATTATATTCTTCCTAATATGAATAGTGTTGGTAAAAGAATATCAGTATCTGGTATAAAGAAATTATCATTACTTATAAGTAGTTTAATATCAAGTTATATAGTTCAAATAGTTGGTATATTTATATTATTTATATATACAATATTTGTATTAAAAGTAGATTATGGTAATAATATTGATAAAGTAATATTATTAATGCTTACTGGTTCTTTTGCTGGATTATCATTAGGTGTTCTTGTTTCTTCGTTAATTAAAACAAATGAGAATGCTAAAACTGGTATACTTGTTGGTATAACTATGCTTATGTGTTTTATGTCTGGTATGATGGGTATAACAATGAAATATATTATTGATAAAAATGTAAGAGTGTTAAATCTTATTAATCCAGCAAGTATGATAACAGATGGATTCTATTCATTATATTATTATGATACATTTAATAGATATTATTTTAATGTAATAAGTTTATTAGTATTTAGCACTGTAATGTTATTAATATCTTATAGTAGTTTAAGGAGACAAAAATATGACAGTATTTAGTACATTTTGGAAAGTAATTAATAAGTATAAAGGAACAATTATATTATATACAGTCATGTTAATAGTATTTGGTGGAGTTAATATGACTACTAATGATACAGGAGTAGATTTTACTTCATCAAAGCCAGACATATTAATTGTAAATAATGATAAAGACAGCGAGATAACAAAGAATTTAGTAAAATATATGAGTGATAATTCTAATGTAGTTAGTGTAAAAAATAATGAAGAAGCAAGAGATGATGCATTATTCTATAGAGATGTTAGTTATATAATATATATACCTAAAAATTATGGGAATAATATTTTAAATGGTAAAAATGTTGAACTAGAAATTAAGAAAGTAGATACATATGATTCTGCCTTAGCAGAGATGATGTTAAGTAGATATATTGAAACACAAAATATATATTTGAAAACTAATATTAGTGAAAATGAACTTATAAATAATATAAATGAAAGTTTAAAAAATAAAACTAATGTAGAGATTGTTTCAAAGTTAAATAGTGATAAATTAACAAAAGTATCAAGATATTTCAATTTTGCAAGTTATAGTATAATGGCAGTAACTATATATATTATTTGTTTAGTAATAACTAGTTTTCATGAACAATCTGTTAACAAAAGAATTATTATAAGCAGTATGAATTATAAAGAACATAATAGATTATTATTGTTATCTAGTTCTGTGTATGCTTTAGTAGTATGGATTCTTTATACAATACTTGGATTTATAATACTTGGTAGTGAGTTATTCACATTAAGAGGATTATTGTTTATAGGAAATGAGTTTATATTTACATTCTGCTGTTTAACCTTATCACTTTTAATAAGTTCTCTATGTTATAGTAAAGTTGCAGTAAGTGGAATAGTTAATGTAGTCGCACTTGGTTCTGCATTCTTATGTGGAGCGTTTATACCACCTGAAATGTTACCAAGTTCAGTAATAAAAATTGCTCACATTTTACCAACATATTATTTTATAAATAGTAATGAAATATTAAAAAGTTTAGAAGTTATTAATATGAGTAATTTACATAGTGTATTTATCAATACAATTATAATGTTATTATTCTCTATATTGTTTATCATAATAAATAATATTGTTACTAAAAAGAAGAGAGTTATTGCTTAATATTTGACCAACATATTTATAAATAGTATTATACATCACACAAAGGAAGGTATAATATGTCATATAGCGATGAAATAATGAGAGCTCTTACTATTGCTTTAAAGAATACAGATGGACTTAAATATGCATTAAAAGAGTTTAATGAAAATGCTAAAACACTTGAAAGATTAGCACTAGCAATAGAGAAACAAAATGAACTTAAAGAAAGAGAATTAAGACTTCTAGAAGAAGGAAATGGATTGACACTAATGAAAAGAAATTAGTGTCTTTTTATTTGATATGTGCTATTATTATAGTAGGTAGGTGTGTATGAAAAATAAAAGTGTAAAAATTAATAAAAGAAGTAGTAATAACAACAATAATATCAAAGATAATAAATGTAATAATACAAAAAAATATATAATTGTGGTGATACTTGTAATTATTTTAGCTATAGTATTATATTTTGTATTAAGAAAAGTAAGAATTAATAATATCAAATACGAAGTATTTAATCATGAATATTCTATAGAATATAAAACAAAAGATAATGGTAAAAAATATATATTGTTTA
>OIZL01000917.1_pt1 | contig 18610 bp, 22 predicted proteins | sample 1588541 | NCBI WGS metagenome assembly OIZL01 (sample SAMN03283285) | human gut metagenome | biome: human-associated habitat; material: feces | host: Homo sapiens | place: Peru | collected 2012 | reverse complement strand
GAAAAGACATCGAAAGAGGTCAAGTTTTAGCAAAACCAGGAACAATACATCCACACACAAAATTCAAAGCAGAAGTTTATGTATTAACAAAAGAAGAAGGTGGAAGACATACACCATTCTTCAATGGATACAGACCACAATTCTACTTCAGAACAACAGACGTTACAGGTGTTATTGAATTACCTGCAGGAACAGAAATGGTAATGCCAGGAGATAATATTTCAATGACTATCGAATTAATCACACCAATCGCTATAGAAAAAGGATTAAGATTCGCTATACGTGAAGGTGGAAGAACAGTTGGTTCTGGTATAGTTTCAGAAATAATTGCTTAATTAAAAAGCTTATAATAAAAAAAGACGACTTAAAAGTCGTCTTTTTTGTTGAATAGGAAAATCAAAGATTTTTCTATTCAACAAAAATGCTATAATCGCTGTTGCCTTTGAGATTTCCTCATTTTATTCGGAAACTCAAATCAAGCTAGAACAAAGAGCAACATAAAGCTACTTTGTTCTCACATTTAATCTGATTCATTAATATATTAAATAAGGAGGAAAGTATTTATGAAGAAAATTCTTATATTTATATTTGCATGTTTTATTGTTACATTCTTAGCATTTGGAAATCGTGTTTTAGCATTTTCAGCATCATCAAACACAATATATAATGGAATAGACATTAGCCAGTGGCAAGGTAGAATTGATTTTTATAAAGTTAAAAATGATGGAATAGAAATTGCGTACATAAAAGCTACTCAAGGAAATAGTCATGTTGACCCATATTTTGATAGAAATTATACTGAAGCAGTGAAGTATGGAATAAAAATTGGAGTATATCACTATTTAACAGCAAAAAACATAGATGAAGCAATAGATGAAGCTAACTATTTTTGTTCTATTATTGGTAACAAAAAAATTAACTGTAAATTAGCTATGGATTTTGAATCATTTAGAGGACTTAGTAAAACAGAAATAAATAATATTTCAAAAGCTTTTTTGGAAAAAGTTAGAGAAAATACTGGAAAAGAAGTGGTTATATATAGTGACGCATATAATGCCAAAAATGTATTTGATGAAGAGTTAGCAAGAAAGTACCCTATATGGGTTGCAGAATATGGAGTTAAAAATCCAACTTCTAATGATAAATGGAATTCATGGATAGGATTTCAGTACGCAGATAATGGAAGAATTAGTGGAATAAAAAAATTTGTTGATAAAGATTATTATACTTCAGATATATTTTTGACAGATGAAACAGTAATTAAAGAAACAAACCATAGGAATAGAGATTTAAGTAGAACTATTGAAGTAAGAGTTAGAAGAGGAAACACCCTTAGTCAACTTGCTGTTAAATATAAAACATCTGTTGATTTAATTGTTGAGTACAATAATATAAAAAATCGAAATATTATTTACATAGGTCAAATACTAGATATACCATATTCCAATTATGATGAAAAAGGTGAAACAAATCACATAATTTATAATGTAAAAAGAGGAGATACTCTTTCAGCTATTGCAAGGAAGTACAACGTAACAGTAAAAGAATTAGTTAAATTGAACAATATAAAAAATCCAGATTTAATTTATGTTGGGGAAACGATAAAAATAAGAAGGGAAAATATAAAATAGAGAATTTTTTATAGTTATGTTTATGAATTTACATTACATAATTCAAATTTTATTTAGAATAGTAAAACAAGTATTCTGTTTATTTACATAATTTGACTTTTAAAATAAAATATGTTATAATAAAAATGTCAAAGGGTTGAATACGTTTTTGCTTTTTTAAGTTTAAAGAATTTTAAAAAAAAAGGAGAAAACAAAAAATGAAAAAGCTTTTTAATGTTATCATTTTTGTATTCGTTATTGTCACTCTCGTGTCTGCATTCGGATGTGCAAATGCCACGACTATGTATACCATAGAGGCACCGCACAAAGTGGAAAGACAGGATAAAAAAGATGGGGATTTAGGAACCATCGCTTGGCTTACAGAGGCAAATGACTCTGATTATAAACACACTAAGTCTTGGGTTAAGGACTATGTAAAAAGTAAAACTGGAATTGAAGCTGATAAAGTCGCAGTTTTGTGTCATCATATTGATGTACTGCATGATGATGATGTGAATATTACTTTTTACTACAGAACCAATGGAGAATGGTTCGAATTCGAAATTCCACATGACCAAATTGACTACCGTGTCTCGCTTGAAATTATGCGAAAAGATCTTTATCCTAGCGAAAACTGCATATATCTTGTATGGAATCATTCGATAATTGAAGAGTATGAATCTTTGGCAAATGATTTACATGTACGAAATCCGGAACGCGAACAACGTTTGATCGAAATACTTCAAGAAAAGGGTATTAAAGCAAATGTTGTATCTCAGGAAGATTCTTTTTCCATCAACTATCAGTCTATTAAAGGCAATTTGTGGATAAAGTTATACATATCCCCGGAGGAAGTGTAAGTTCTTACTTTTGGTCAGTACTATTATTGCCAGTACTACCACCGTATCTTAAAAAAAACTAACGACCTTTGACGTACACGCATCACTTAAAAGAACATCGGCACAGAGTGATAAAATACGCACACCTTAATTAGAGGTGTGTCGTATTTTTTTTTATTTTTTTTATTATAAGTTATTGACAAAGAACTTATGTTCGTATAAAATAAATACATAAAAAGCGAACAACAATTCGATATTATAATGAAAAGAGGTAAAAAATATGAAAATAACAGATAAAAATAAATTTATAAAAAGTTGTGGTATTACAATAGCATTAATAGTATTTATTATAATATTACTTACTAACATAAGTTTTTCACATACGGAGGTTAAATACAAAAAAATATATATTTCATCTGGAGATACTTTATGGGCAATTGCCAAATTAGAACAATCTAATAATAAATATTTTGAAAACAATGATATAAGAGACATTATATACCAAATAAAGAAAGTAAATAATTTAGATAATAGCAGTAATTTACAAATAGGTGATGAACTAGAAATCCCTACAATATAGGTAAAAATCTTCGATTTTTACCTATATAATAAGAAAAGTGGCTTCGCCCACATGATAATAAGAAAAGGATGAGAAAAGTATTTTCATCCTTTTTATTGTATGTTAGCTAACGGATTACTTTCTACTGCCTGCCTTACTTGAGAATTTTCTACGTGAGTATAAATTTCTGTTGTTGCAATACTTTCATGTCCCAATAATTCTTGAAGAGCTCTAATATCAACTCCGCCATATTGATACATTAATGTAGCAGCTGTATGCCTTAATTTATGAACTGAATATTTATGTACATCTAAGCCAGCTTTTTGAAGCTCTTTTTTTACAACATATTGAACTGTTCTATTACTAATTCTTTCTTTTCGTTCGCTTAAAAATAATGCATCCTTGCAATCATATTTAATTCCTTCTCTTGGTCTTGAATTATCAATATAATCATTTATAGAATTTACACATGCTTTATTTAAATATATAGTACGTTCTTTATTGCCTTTGCCAATTACAGTTAACTTATTTTCACTAAAATCAATATCCTTGATATTAATTCCAACCAATTCAGATAAACGTATTCCGCAATTTAAAAATATTGTAATTATTGCATAATCACGTTTTGCATTTCTGTTTTCTTCTTCATTTGATGTTATTGCAAGAAGCTTTTTACTTTCATCTAAAGAGAGATATTTAGGCATTCTTTTTTCTTGTTTAGGCGTTTCTAAATCTTGAGCAGGATTTAGGGTTATTAAATTTGCTTTCTGAGATAAGTATTTAAAAAATATTCTTATAGTAGAAGCTTTTCTTGCTCTGGTAGAAGCTTTACTATGGTGTTCTGTTGCGAGATAAGATAAAAAAGCATGGATATCATCAAGTTTAATTTTCTCTATTACAGAAAGTGGTATATCAGATATTGTTATATTTGCAAAATCCGTTTCATCTGTTAATTTAAAACGTAATTTAATAAATTTTAAAAATAATGCCAAATCATAGTTATATTCTTTTATTGAATTAGGTGACTTATTAAGAATTGTAATTGAATAATCCAAAAAAGAATTTATATAATCTGGGTTTAAACTTCTATCTATCATATTTTCTCCTTAAATAATAGTACCTTTTTATGAATTATATCATATATTAACAAAACTGAACAAGTTTTTTATTTTGTTTTTAATAATGTAATAAAAAAATACACTGTAATATATTTATAAGGATTGAAATAAAAATGTTTATTTTAAATATTGTATATTATAGAGGTAAATGAATGATAAAAATTGATAATTTTCCAGTAACAGAATCATAAGTGTATTCTGTTGTAGATCCATTTACTTCGACAGTGTTGTCTACTAATTTTATTAAGGTAGGATCCAATATATCTGTAAATGTTGGTTTTTCAAATGCATTTTCTGCAGCATTTGTAATTGTTATTGTATAAGTTAAGTTTCCAGAAGCCTAATTTTGTCTATCTGCAGTTTTTATTATAGTTAAACCAGATATTAAATCTGTTATAATTGCTTCAGAAGTAGGAGTTGTGGGAATAGAGATAAGTTCCAGTTACATTAGCGATGTTTGTTAATTTTACATCTGCCATTGTAATTCACCCCCTTTTATAATATATGATTAATTAGAAAAAATGGTACATGGTTTCTTTTGTTATTACCAGTCTTCATAAATATTGATACTCTTAAATACATATGATATAATAATCAAAGATAGAAGTACTGTAAAGATCGAACATTTTGAAAAATATTATTAATTAAGACTGTTCACAAAAGTGTAAATATGATATGGTTATATAAGTAAGAATATGTAAACGAATGTAATATTATAAAATTCATTGGAAAATGGAGGAATATAAATGGCAAATATTCAAAACAATAAATTGAAATTAGAAGAACATCAACAAAAGGCATATGAGAATGTTGAAAGATTATTTGATGAAAAGGGAAAAGCTGCAGTTATATTTCCAACTGGTTGTGGAAAGTCTTTTGTTGTTTTGAAATACATTTTAGAACACCCTGATGATAGAATATTATTTTTGTCACCAAGGAATGCAATAAAAGATCAAATGTATGAATATATTGTAAGATATATTGGAGGAGATTTTAGACCAATAGAGGAAATACAAGCCGAAAGTGGAAGTATAAAGCAAGCAGCAAAACAATATATTCCTAACATAGAGTGTATGTTATATCAAACAATAATGGGATTAGGAGAAAAAGACAGTGTAGATGAAGTAATAGAGAAATTTAAACCGGATGTAATAGTAGTAGATGAAACGCATCATTTGAAAACAAGCAGAAACGGAATAGATAGTGAAGATGTAACAGACGAAATAAATGACGACATTGTTAGCGAAAAAGATACAATAGATAATGAAGAAAGAATAAATCAAGAAAATAGGTGGGGGCAAAAATTCAAACAGTTGTTAAAAATGTATCCACAAGCAAAATTATTGGGCTTATCTGCAACACCAATTAGAAATGATGGAGCAAATGTTGTTGAACGACTTTTTGAAAATGCTATTGCAGAAGAAATATCATTATTAGAAGCAATTGAAGCAGGAATTATATATCCGCCTAAATATGTTGTACCAGATTTTATAAGAGAAGACGAACTAGAATCTTTACTAGAAAAAATAAATTCTGCTGAATGTGAAAGAAAAGAAGAGTTAAAAGAAGAGTATGAAAAACTTGTAAAAAAATCAGACAAAGCAAAAGGCATTCCGGATTTATTGAAAGAAAATATAACAGAAAAAGATGGTAAATATATAATTTTCTGTAAAAATATAGAAGATATGAAAGAGAAAATGGCAAAGGCTAAAGAATGGTTTGGAAATATAGATGAAGAACCTGAAATATATGGAATACATTCAAAAGATAATACAAGCAGTAAACAACTTCAAGCATTCAATAATTCTGATTCTAAACATTTAAAATTAATGTATTGTGTTGGAATGATAGATGAAGGTGTGCATTTAAATAATATTTCAGGCGTAATACTTGCATCTAAGACTGGAAGTAGACCAACATATTTACAAAGAATAGGAAGAGCTATTTCATCTGGAAAAGATAAAAGACAATCATTAGTAATTGACTTGGTAAATAATAATGAAATATTAGCAGATGAACATAATACACAATATGGATATGAAATAAGTGATTTAGAAGCATTAGAAAAATTAGTAGACTGGATAGAAAATAAAAATGATGGAAAATGGCCAGAATATGCAGAAGATAAATCTACTAAAGAAAAAGCAATGATCACAAGATTAGCTAGGCTAAATAATAAATATTTAAAGTATATTCAAAATCCTAATTTATCAGAAGAATTAAATGAAGATTCAATTAATAAAATACAAGAAATATTACAACTTGGAAAAACAATAGGCATGTTTAAAAATGTAATAAAAATTGATTTTGGAAATAGTTATTCAAATGTTATAGATTTTTCTATTGACGAGTTTTTACATGGTATTGAAATAAAAGGGGTAAGAAGAGATTTTAGAGAAATTTTAGACCATGATTATTTTTTTAATGTAAGTATTAATATGATGAACTATAAAAAATATGAAGCATGGTGCAGAGAACATCATAGATTACCAAGGAAAGGTATTATCATAAATGGAAAAAATGTAATTGCTGCAAAAAAAGGCGAACAGGAAACAGAAGAACAAGTAGAGCAAAGATTAGGTTTAGCAAGAAACACTTTTTTTAAAAAAAGTGTTGGCACATTAACAGAAGAAGAAAAAGAAATAAGAAAGTTATATGAAAATTTAGTTGAGCAATATGGTAAAAGACAACCAGCTAAAAATATTGCACTTGCTATAAAAAATGTTCCAATTGGTAATGCACAGGAAGCAGAAGAATTTATGCAAACGATCACAAATGAAAAAGATAAAAAAGGAGTAAACCATAATGACGAATAATAATGTAAAGATTAATAATTATAAAATTGCATTAGTTGAAGTTGAAGCAGTTTTAAAATGTCTTGAGCGTGAGGATTATTCTAAGATACCAAAGGAAATAATAGAAGCAATATCAAAGAACAAAGATGAAAATTACATATTTGAATATGATGAAAATCTAAATTATAATGATTGGGATTTAATGCCAGAAACAAAGGCATTACTGTATAATTTATTTAAAAAATATTTGGCGACAAAAGAACAGAAAGAGTATTTTATAGAAAAAGAAAAATTGGAAATAATACAACTAGAACATGAAAAATCAAAAAAATATGCTTCTGACATAATGTTTAAAAATAAAAAAACAGACATATCTAATAAAGAAAATTCGAAGGCATTAATAGAATATAAAAAGAAATGGTATAATAAAATATTTGATTTTATAAAAAAGTTATTTAAGAAAAATAGTAGAAAAGTATATTAAAAATGTAGAGCTGTTAACTTATAAACTAAAAGAGGAATCTATGAAAAATAGGTTCCTTTTTTGGTTTGTTGACATTTAATTTTACTCTGCTATACTACATTTGAATTTGGTTAGAAAAAATTAATAAGAATTTCTATAATATTTTTTTAATACTAATTATATTTAATTTCTATAAAATGGATGCAGATGGTGTATATATTTAAAATAATAAAAATGATTTTAAACTTGTAGAAGATATAAATGGAGAAAAATTGATGAAAGATAAAATATTTAAAATTATATGTATTATAAACATTTTAATGGCAATTATAGTATTTATATTAGTTGATTTTGTCCTGTATAAAGATATAGCTATGAAATATGACAGCACAAATTATTTAGCATTAATTATTATAGAAGTAATAAATATTATATTTGGAATTTTACTATTAGAAAAGGTAAGAAAAAACTAATACATATTCTATATATAGCTTTTATAATTATAATAATATTTATTCCAATCTATCATAATGGATATTATTTTGCTCCTACAGGACCGAATAGCTATCTTATGGGGCAAGCATTCAATGATAACTATTTAGATGTATATGGAATAAATTTAAAACAAGCAACAGAAAATTTAATATTGTTTAATCATTCTGTGAAAAGGCAGGCAGAGTAGGAGAGAGGGGCAATTTCAAAAAATATTTTAATAAAAATAACAAATTTTTAAAATTGAAATAATGATTAAGGAATTATATAAAAATTAAAAAATAGATTTTATAATTAATATTTCAAAAAAATTTATATTTAGAAACTTTTTGATTTTAAATTTACAATTAGAAAATTTTAATATTGAATTTTAAAAAAACGAACATTTGTTATTCAAGAATTTTTACAAAAATTCCAAATATATGAATTATATTTATAAAATAATTTAATCAATTAACTAATTAATTTTACATTTAGAACTTACGAAAATCGTTTTTAAGACATTTTTATATTTTAATCAACAAAGTTTACCTGCTTAAAATTTAAAGCTTAAATTTATACATTATATATATGATTATATAATTTGCTAAAATATTGATAAATTAAGCATTGCTGAAAATTGTTCAAAAAAGTGACGCACGAGAATCGATTTTAAGGCATTTTTATAAAAAAGTAATATAGTTATATACCTCAAAAATAAGTTGAAATATGGATTTAAAAGAATTTTAAGAATTTATAAAAATTTCTGAATTTATAATAAAAAATTTAAATAAAATAATAATATTAGATATAAAAACTACATAAGTAAAAAATATTAACGCATCAAAATCGATTTAAATGAGTTTTTATTAAAAAGTAATGTTATAATAAAGTAGCTGTAATGAGCCTATATCAAAGAATAGTAAATTTTGAGAGGAGGGACTTAAAATAAAGAATTTCTATTTTACTCCTATCTCTTTTTGAACAAAACTTTGATTTTGTGCAATGTTAAATAGAAAAAACATAGGTTGTCCACCCTATGTTAAATCCATTTTACTCTTACATTATTAATAAAATAATATAGTATCGTTTGTGATAATGCCTTATTTATTCCCTTGTCATCGAATAAAATCTTATAGCCACCCTCAAGTAAATTCTTTACTTTCTTTTTATATACTCTTGTTAAATCACGTAACGGAAAACCATTTTGCACAGCATACAATAAGCCAAGCAATGTTTTGTCTTCGTAATCTTTAAAAGTGTATAAATATTGATTTAGATATAATACCGGCAAATTACCACTAAACTTATACAATTTAATATTAGATATACTAAAATCTTTCAGCTCCTTAGAAATTTCAACTCTAGTAAGCTCATAAGGAACATTTAAGCCTCTTTCTTTCTTTTTGTTATATATTTTTATGCGACCGTCACCTTTACCAAGATATATTGTTCTGTCATCATACCCATTACTAATTATATGAGCTACTCTCTTGCCTGACATATCGTATATAATATCAAGAATATTCACCTTAATATCAATAGCAACGTCATAGCTTTTTATATACCAATCACCAGCCATATTTAATATATATTTTAATATATTATCGTCTTTAATCTTATTAGGGTTAAACTCAACAGTAAAATTGTATTTTGTATTCTCATTTTGAGAACTAACTTCACTATTATGAAAAAATCCAAACCAGAACGAATTATCTTCACCAGAAGTAACAACATAGTTATATTTAAAAGAATAAGGCTCGGAAGATACATATTGCCTTTTTAATCTATCTTTCCATATAGTTTTCAGCCTAAATTCTAACTCACTAAACAAACTAAAAGTAATCCTAGTTTTTAGTCTTAGCATATCAATAGAGTAAATAATATTATTAACCTCGATAGGTTTTAAGTACATAAAATCACCACCCTATTTTTAAAAAAGTGCATTATAATACACTAAACTCCGCTTGTTAGATAACGGAGTTTGTTTTTTTACTCAAACGGCGTGAGCCTTTTTTATAGGGGGACTGTCCCCCTCTTTCGTTTCACTCAACCCCCGCATAGCAGAGTAAACTCGAGAAGAATATCAGTTAAAACACAATCAAATAGGAAATAACTTATAATATTCTCCTGCGATAATATAGTTAAGCTACGGCAAGCCGTCACCTTAACTATTAGATATATTTCTCTCTATATCTGTTTTAAAACCTACTTTTTCATAATTTTGGATCCTTTTATATGTGTCAAAAGCACCCCTTAACTTAGGTGTATGTACAAAAAAGTAAGTACGAATATATTTTTTAAATGTAAATGTTGCCTCATCATAATATATAGGCTTAGAAACCCTAACAATAGTTAGACAGCCAGCAATAGTAAAAGGTAAATAAACAAAAGAGGTCTGCTCCCTTATAGGTTTAGCAACACGACCAAATACTTGAGCAGTACCTATAATAACTTTTCTTTGTTTTCTTTGCTGACTTATTTCGGTTATCATTTCTGGAGGAAAGTCTTTAGACTGCAAAGACGAAAACCAAGTTTGTATCTCGTCTATAACATTCGAAACTCCATAAACACCATTGTTACGTTCCTCATTTAATAAGTCTTTCCAATGAGTAATCTCCCCGTCTTGATATTTATAACCCATATTTGTGTATGTTTTCATTCTAGGATACATTTTGCTCCAACGGTTAAGTAATAAGTCAACAACACTAGTGGTCTTCCCACTTCCCTGCTCACCACAAAAAAGATGTAAACCATACTCCTTAAACTCTCCTGGTTTTGAATTAATTTTATCTAGCCAAAATTGTTTAGGAAAATCAAGAACTATTCGCCTAAAAAAACTAGGAGCAGAATATTCACTAATATTAGCAGGAAACTCCATTCTTTTAATAAACCTAAAATATACAAGCCAACATAAAAAGCTCAAAACTTCTATTACTGCAAAACAAACAATAGAAAATAACACAGCTTTAAACATTAAATCAAAAACACTTAAAAAGCCCATTATGTTCCACCACCACCAGTAGGCAAGAAACTTTTTACCCTTAAAAATACAGCCCATAAAAATCTAAATGTATGATATGAAAAAGAAGCAATAATAATAGGCATTAAAAGCTTGATAGGTAAAAGATAACAAGCACTCTTACAAATACTAATAAGAGTTGTAGCAACTCCTGCAGGTATTTCAATAGTAAAAACAGGAACAGCAACAAGCAAAGCAACAACAATTAAAATAACAGCAATAGTAAAAATTGTTTCAACCATAAAACCCCCTCCTACCTTATTACATTAGGTAAACTTTGATATAATTTCTTAATATATGTAAAATAACAAATACCAGCGATAATACCGTGTATGTATGATCTATACTGATCATAAAACCTTAAATCTAACACATTGTAAGTACCACCACCACAAAACTCCGGCAAAGTTACAGTAAACTCAGGAATTTCCTCATCAGCCTCAAATATAGCGTTCCAAAACTCTGACAAGAAATCCTTTAACGAATAAAAAGCATTAAACTTATCAGAGATAAGACCATTAACATTGCCAGCAACATCACTCATTTGATTTTCATTACTTTGCTTTTGTTCTTCTTCTTTCTTTTTTTCTTCTTCTTCCTTTTTCCTTTGTTCCTCTTTTTCTTTCTCTCTTTCTTCTCTTTCTCTTGCCCTATCTTCTTTCCACTCATTAAACTTATTTCCAATATCTTTTCCTAAGTCAGAAAACCAAGAACCAACAGAAGTGTTGAAATCATTAATATTAGTTTTCACATTTTCAAACCAATTTCCAACATTCTCACCTAAATCTTTAAAGTCATTAGAAATATTTTGACCTAGTGTTTTAAACCATTCATTAATACTATCAAACCTTTTTTTAAACCAATTACAAAGATTATTAAACCAACCGTTGCCACTATCACTACCAGTATCGTCTGACCCACTTCCTGTGTCGCCTGTTCCCCCGCCTGTCTCATTACCTCCGCCAGTGTTATCTCCGCCACTAGCGGACACTGAAAAAAAAGTGTGCTATAAGTTTCATCTGTATAAACATCAAATTCCGCAAAAAATAAATTACTACTATCATGCATATACTTTTCACTTGAAAAACTATAAGTACCTATAAGACTACCCAAGCCAGTATCTCCAGCACCATATATTTTTACACCAGAAACAGACGGATTAAAATAAATCTTTGACCCATCACAATAAACTTTTAAATTATCATTTTTAGGTATAAAATAAACCTTATATTTTGTTACATCATTCTCAGTTACCATTAATAAATAATTGCCAGATTTATAATCATCTGTTTTATAAATTAAATCAAGAAAACTTTCTGGAACTTTTGTAGTAACAGCAAAAACATTGTTATTAATAAAAACAAAACTTAATAACATTAGAATAATACTAATTGTTAATATTTTATTTTTCATAATTTCTCCTTTCTCTTAAAAATAAAAAGAGGTTAGAGCATAAAATCTAACCCCTCAAGCAATAACTATGCTCCTTTGATTTGTTTTTTTAAGAAAGCATAACCTTTCTTTAATGCTATCATACCGATAACAAAAGCAGCAGAAGCACCTATTGCTAGTAAAATGTTTTGACTTACTACACTAAAGTCTAAACCTTTTATAACATCTGCAAAAGTTGTAACTGTAGTTGAAGCTGTTTCACCCATTTAAAACACCACCTTTACCTTAAAAATTTTTAATACCATTTACACACCACCAAAGATAAAGTGTGCAAAAAAATTATAAACTTGTTTAATAACTAAATAAAAAAAGCCAAAAGTAAATAACAGATAAATTCCCTTTGTATAATAAAGTATTTGCATTAAGCACTCTAGTTCAGTCATACTAAACTATGTCCTTACATACTAAACATTGTTGTTTTGTTTTAGAACTGTACCAAGTTTCATAAATAATGGTTATTTCATCACCTGGCTTAAACATTTCTAAATGATTAAATACTTTATTATCAAACAATAAAATGGAAACTTGCCTATTATCTCCGGCTTGTTTACAAGTTAGAAAAACATAGTCCTTGTCTTTACTAGTTTTTCTTATTTCGTGTTTTTCATATGTTCCAATAAATTCAACTTTCATATTAACACCTCGCTTATAGGCTCCCCCAACTTACCTCATAATTTTGGGGGAATTATTATAAGGTAAGTACAGAGCATACTTAATATCTTTATCAAAGATACTTCGTAATATATATATCATTGTTAAAGATATTTGTCAATATCTTTTACGAAGATATAATAAAATATTAAAGGGTGATACAAATGTATAGAATTAGAGATTTAAGAGAAGACAACAACAAAAGCCAAAAAGAAGTAGCTAAAATATTAGGAATTCAACAAAATAGTTATTCACAAATAGAAAATGGAATAAATAACCTACAAATAGACCACTTAATAAAATTATCGATTTTATATAACACAAGTACAGACTATATACTAGGATTAACAAGAGAGAAAAAACCATACCCTAGAATTAAATAGCAAATATTATGTGCATAAATGACACATATTTGCGAAATAAGACTTTTTATAACTAATTATATAGTAAGAATATAGAAATAAAAAAAATAATGCCTAAATAAGCATTTAATTAACAAATAGAGATATTAAGTAAAGTTTACCCTAATTTCTAAAACCTACAAGGACAAGGTAACACGAAATTATTGTATAAATATGTAAAAAATCGAAAAGAACGTACAACTTTGATTTTGTGCAATGTTATTTATTCCTTTTTTTACACTTTTCCATATCTACTTCTACCTCTTCTCTATTGCTTATTGATATGTGCAACAAAAAAGAGATATTGATTAAATTCAATACCTCGTAATTTTTTTATTATTTAATTTTGTAATATTTCTATATAATATACTAAATGTTAGTGTAAATAACATTGGTATAACTGAATAACCAGCATTATCTAATTTATGAGTAATTACCATGTATCCACCAATCAAAGTTAAAATTGCAAACACAAGACTTAAAGTCAAGAATATTTTTATTTTTGATTTTTCTTTATTAATAACTTTTATATCTCCTTTATATATTTAGTTAATAGTTGTTATCACAAATACATTATCTGCTTTAAAATTTTCTTCTGTTATATCTTCGTTGTATAAAACCCAATATAAGTGATTATTATTTTTATATTCTGATATATAATTAAATTCTTTCAATTCAATTATTCTATCAGTTTCTGCTGAAAATTTATCTCTTGTATTATCAGTAACTATATATAATTTATCTGATTTCTCGTAATATAAAATATCTATTAAGATTAAATCTCCTTCAACAGTGTTTTGAGCCACTCTAATAAACGCTGTTTTTTTATTTTTGTAGTTTTCCATAAATTCGCTATATAAATTATCATTATGAACCATTTCACCTATAACAAAACAGTTATCTTTTTGAGCATCAAAAGATGTATATTCCTTTGATAAATTTCTTATATCTCTATTTTTTGTCAGTTCAGTATTGTAAAAATCATTTAAGTTACTTATACTACTGTTATTTTCTTTATTAAACTCACTATCTATTGGTAATTCATATTTCATAAACCAATTTCCCATTTTTACACCTGTATTACTTTCATAAGGCTCATTTGGAGATACTCCAACATATCTAATAACTTTATAGCCTAATCCCAAATATGTCACTTTACTGCCATCATTATTAACTATTTTGATACAATACTTTGGCTCATGTCCTGTTGTTACTCTACCACTATCTATATAGTTTGTTATAATTCCTGTAACTATAAGTATCATAAAAAATATTCCTACACCAATACATAGCTTCTTTTTCATAAGATTCCTCCTTCAACTTACCATAGCGACAACTTACTATTTATCTATTTCTATAATAGCATAAATTTAATTATTTTGTCAAAATTATCCGTTAGATAATTTTGCAGGAACAGGGAGTCACCCCGAACTCACATTTACACCTAAAAGCGTGGCTTTTAGCGGGATACTCAAAAAATATAGAGGCGACTTTTGGTCGCCTCATAAATTTATAAAACCATTATATAAATTGTAATTTTATAATTATATATTATATATAAATCCCACTTCGTAATAGTTCTTTTTTTCTATTTCAAATGTTCTTTCTTTAGTTATTTCTCCTCCCATTTTTTTATAGAATTTTTTTGATGGCTCGTTATCTTTCAAGCACCATAATATCATTTTAGTTTTGTTTTTATTTTTAAATTCATCTATAACGAATTGAAACAATTTTGTACCTATCCCTTTATACTTTAGATCTGGTTTGACATATAAGGCTAATAACTCGCAATCTATCTCAGACATATCTTGCGTGAATTTATTACTATCAACATATCTGCAAAAACCAACAACTTCATTATTTAATTCTGCAACTATAAATCCATTTTCTTTATAATCTTTTCTTCTTTTTTCTATTCTTTCATTTCTGTTCATTGAATTTAAAGTGTTGTCATCAATAATTCCTTTATATGCTACTTTCCAACCACTTATTTGAATATCAACGACACTAGATATATCTTTTTCTTCAATATTTCTAATTATAATATTCTCCATAATCTCACCTACAACTTAATATTTTGCAAACATATTCTTTATTTTTTCAATTAGTTCTTTATTGTTTTTGGTTGAAACGATTTGAGCAAGAATTTGCTCTGTTACATCCGCAGTATTTAAGTTAGATAGTGCTTTTCTTAATGCATATACTGCCTCTTGTTCATCTTTAGATAGCAATAATTCTTCTCTTCTTGTTCCAGATTTATTTATATCTATTGCTGGAAAAATTCTTTTTTCTGAAAGTTTTCTATCCAAATGTACTTCCATATTACCTGTTCCCTTAAACTCTTCAAAAATGACATCATCCATTCTACTACCTGTTTCTATTAGTGCAGTTGCAAGTATTGTAAGACTTCCACCATTTTCAATATTTCTTGCAGCTCCAAAAAATCTTTTTGGCTTATGTAGAGAACTTGGATCTAAACCACCAGACAAAGTTCTTCCTGATGCAGGTACAACTAAATTATATGCTCTTGCAAGCCTTGTAATACTATCTAATAATATTACTACATCCTTTTTTTGTTCTGTTAATCTTTTAGCTCTTTCTAATACCATTTCTGCAACTTTAACGTGATGTTCAGGAAGTTCATCAAAAGTTGAATAAATAACTTCTCCCTTTATAGAGCGTTTCATATCTGTTACTTCTTCAGGTCTTTCGTCTATTAATAAAACAATTAATTCTACTTCTGGATTATTAGTTGATATACTATTAGCTATTTTTTTCAACAATGTGGTTTTTCCAACTTTTGGCTGAGCAACAATCATCCCTCTTTGCCCTTTACCAACAGGTGAAATTAAGTCAATAATTCTCATTGCATATTCATTGCTTGTAGTCTCAAGCTTTAGTCTCTCTGTTGGATAAATTGGTATTAAGTCATCAAATGACTTCCTTCTATATGCATTGTCTGGAGATTGTCCATTAACTTCTCCAACGTAAATTAAAGCAGGAAATTTTTCATCTTCAGATGGTTTTCTGGCTATTCCCTTTATCATATCTCCTGTATTTAATCTAAATCTTTTTATTTGAACAGGTGAAATATATACGTCTTTAGGAGTAGGAAGATAATTTTCTCCTCTCAAAAAGCCATATCCATCTGGAAGGACTTCTAGTATTCCATTTACAATTGTATCATTTTCTCCATTTACTTTATATTTCTCATTTGGTTCATGTTCAACAGCACTATTTTTTTCGTTTTCACTTTGCTTTTTCAATAAATCTATTAATTCTTCTTTCTTCAATTTAGAAATATTGTGAATATTCTTTTCTTTTGCTAAATCTTTTAATTGTGATAAATTTAGTTCTTCTATATTCATAAAAAGTACTCCTTTATTCTTTTATATTTTTACTTTTGGATATTTTATAAAGAAACAAAACAAAAATAGAACAAATAAACAAAAAGTATATAAAACTTTTTGTTTATTTATTTATATTTATATAAACTCTTTCATTTTCAGAATACATATCTAATTTTTCTCTACTAATTGACTCAATATATTCTTTTGAATCTAAATTATCTTTAGTTAAATTCAAATCAGCATTTTCTTTTTTGGCATCACTTATTTTAGTAGCATAATATTTTTTTTGCGAATTATAAGAATTAATTGTCTGTTGCTGATTAATAAATATTACTAAAACATATATGAAAAAAAACATAATACATAGTTTTTTTATTAATTTATTTTTAAAGATTCTTTTCATAAGTATACTCTCACTTTTTATAATCCCTTACGGGTACAACAAATACACTTATATTTTTCTACATATTTTTTGAAAATCCTTCTTATTTTTTGCTTTTTTAATTTTATTTTTTGAGAAAAATATAAATATTTTGTTTTTTATTTTTCTAATATTAATAATTATAAATGAAAAAGGTTTTATAACTAATTTTTTTAGAAAATTAAATAAAAATATAAATGGTTTTGTCAACAATATGAATATTTTTTTAATAAAATTTATAATAAAGACATTTATAGTTATAAAATATTTGCTAATAAATAACATATAAAGTATAATTCCAATTAAAAAACCTATAAATATATAAATACGTATTTGACCATTATTAAATAAGTATATTGATGCAATAATTAATATCCCTGATGTTATTCCGAATATTATATCTTGTATATTTGTAATAACGTCTGATGTTTTAAATGAACGTCTCAATACTCTAAATATGTCGAAATTTATGCTTAAGATTGCTCCAGAAATAATAAAATATCCTAATTTTATAAGCTGTTCTAAATTATTTGTGTACATTTAATCACCTTATTTAAATATTTTTCCAAATAATCCTTCGCTTTTTTTATCTAAATTTTTGTTGCTATAAGTTAATGAATTTATATCACCTTCAACAATTACTTCTGCAGTATCAATGCTTAGTTTATTTATTTTTAAATTTTCACCTTTTACAGTTAATAAATCAAGTTCAGTTTCAATTATAATAATTTGATCGTCAAAGCTTAAAACATCAAGAACACCTGAGATGCTCAATTTATTTCTATTTTCAAGAATTAAATTTTGAACGATATTTGTATTGAAGTTCTTCTTTTCTTCTAGTGTCATAACAAAATACCTCCTATGTATACTTTTATATATAAATATATATTCATTATTATATAAAAATATAACTAAATAAAAATATAAAATTAAACGAAAAAATTCTTGATACTAGAGTTACAGAAGCTGAAACAAATAAGAAATATAAAGAAATAAGCTTTTTGTCAAACAGATTGTATTATAATGATGAAGTTAGAGAACTTGCTAAACTTTTTGTTATTCCTTTTACTTTTGTTAATTCTTCATCACTTAGTCTTAATAATCTTTTGATTTCTATATAACTTAAATCTTTTTCTCTAAGTAATCTTACTATGTTTTCTGCCATATAACCCTCCTAAAAATAGCATTATTTTCTTTTATGTTTTTTATTTTTCTTATCTTTATTATTATTTTTATGTATTTTTTTATTTTCTTTATATTTATTTTTCTTATTACTATATCTTTCTTTTCTATTATCTTTTAATGTATTTTTATCATTTAACATTATAAAGTCTACTAATGATTCTTCGTGGGAAGCACTAACTACTTTAACTTTTACAGTGTCTCCGAACATATATCTTTTATTAGTTTTTGTTCCATATATCATATATCCTGATTCATCATAAACAAAGTAATCTC
>OIZL01000915.1_pt1 | contig 18682 bp, 16 predicted proteins | sample 1588541 | NCBI WGS metagenome assembly OIZL01 (sample SAMN03283285) | human gut metagenome | biome: human-associated habitat; material: feces | host: Homo sapiens | place: Peru | collected 2012 | reverse complement strand
CAAAACTGATGGAGCTTACATAAAAAAATAAATAATCTTGGAGGCAGTAATGGAATTAGAGAAATTAGGATATGAACTTAAATAAAACACTAATTAAAATTATGTTATAGTTTTAATAGTTAGTAGTTATTACTACCTAAATATTTGTGCCTAGCAGTTGTTATACTTCCACCATAAGGGCACCATTAAAGATTTATTCGAACTAGAAATAGTTCGTTTTTTCTCGTTTAAAAATATATAGCGACCGAAAAGTGACCGAAAAGTGACCGAATATATTGATATTATTTTTAAAACTGTATATACTATTGTACATAGAAGATGAATATACAGAATTGAAAATTGAGTTAACAAAAGATATTAAAAAGGAAATTATTGCATTTGCAAATACTAAGGGTGGAAAAATATACATTGGTATTGATGATGGCGGAAATATTATTGGTCTAAATAACGCAAAAGGAGATTTAGAATCTCTTTCAGGAATGATACGAGAAGGAATTAAAAGTGATTTAACATTATATACATCAGTTAATTTAATAAATATAGATGATAAAGATATTATAGAAATTAATGTAATGGAAGCACCTAACAAACCATATTATTTAACTGATAAAGGCATAAAGACTTCTGGTGTGTATTTAAGATATGGAAATACGAGTGCTCCTGCAAGTGAAGAAGTTATAAAGAAAATGCTTATTGAAAATCAAGGAGATTCATTTGAAACACTTGTTTCTCAAAATCAAAATTTAAATTTTGAAACACTTAAATCAATTTTCAACAAACATAATATCTCGTTAGATAATAATAAATATAAGAGTTTAAATATTATTAATTTAAATAATCAATATACAAATTTAGGATTATTATTATCTGATGAATGTCCTTATTCAATAAAATGTGCAATTTATAATGGAACAAATAAGTTAGAATTTAAAGATAGAAAAGAATTTACTGGATCAGTTTTAAAACAAGTAAATGAAGTATTTGAATATTTAGACTTATTTAATAAAACTAAAGGAAGAATTGTCGGGTTAGAAAGAATTGATACAAAGGATTACCCTGAATATGCGATAAGAGAATCATTATTAAATGCAATTATTCATAGAGACTATAATTACAAAGGAAGTATTCTTATTTCACTTTATGATGATCATTTTGAAATAACTTCATTGGGTGGTATTGTTAAAGGGTTAAGCTTAAATGATTTATATTTAGGAATATCCGAAAGCAGAAATCCTAATTTGGCAAATATATTTTATAGATTAAAATATGTTGAAAGTTTTGGAACTGGAATTGGCAGAATAATTCAATCATACGATGATTATAATAAAAAACCTATATTTGTAGATACAGATAATGCATTTAATGTAACATTATATAATGTTAACTATGTTGAAAATCATGAAAAAATATTACCTTCTAATTTAACGCAAGAAGAAAAAATAGTAGAATATTTAAAGAAAAATAATAAGATAAATAGAAATATAGTTGAACAATTATTAGATATTTCATCAACGAGAGCTAAAAATATATTAAATAATATGTGCGAAAATAAATTAATTGTTATGGTTGGAAGTGGAAAAAATATTATATATGTGTTAAAATAACATTAGATTGATTTATATATAAATAAATTAGTTTTAAATATAAAAGAGGATAGTGATAACATGAATAATCTTTATGATTGGTTAATGAATTTAATAAATAATATAGGATCATTAAATATCTTTTTTACATGTATCTTAATTATGCTTGATTCAATTATTCCACCATTACCCCTAGCATTATTTGTAACTATCTTATTTACTATATATGGCCCATTATTAGGATTTCTTATATCATGGATATCTACAATAATAGGATGTTTATTATCATTCTATTTATTTAAAACAGTTTTTAAAAAAATTGTAGATAAATATATACGTAAATATGAATTTGCTAATAAACTATTAAAAATAGTAGATAAAATGACATTTAGTAATTTAGTACTATTAATAGCTATACCTTTTACTCCAGCTTTTGCCATTAATATAGTAGCAGGTATTTCAGAAATGAGTATTAAGAAATTTCTTCCTGCTATAGTACTAGGAAAAACGTTTATGGTTTTCTTCTGGGGTTATATTGGTACAAGTCTACTTGAATCAATAAAAAATCCACTTATCTTAATAAAAGTATTAGCTATGCTCTTAACAGCATATATTGTAAGTAAAATAGTAAATAAAAAGTTTAAATTAGATTAAAAACTAGAATTACTAGTTTTTTTAATTATTTTATGTTATAATCTTACCGATGAACTTTTATTATTATATATTTAACAAATTATGAAAGGAGTGATAATATGTTTATAGATGAAGTTATTATGGAAGTATCTGCAGGTCGAGGTGGAGATGGCTGTATGGCTTTTCTAAGAGAAAAATTTGTACCTATGGGAGGACCTAATGGAGGATCTGGAGGAAAAGGTGCGGATATTATCTTTAAAGCAGACGAAGGCTTAAAAACACTAGTAGACTTAAGATATTTAAAAAATGTTAAAGGTGATCCTGGATTAAATGGTGAAGGTAAAAATAAAAACGGTAAATATGCCGTAGATAAAGTAATAAAAGTACCAGTAGGTACTACTATAAAAGATTATGATACTAATTTTGTTATTGCTGACTTAACTCATCATGATGAAGAAGTAATAGTAGCTTATGGTGGAACTGGTGGTAGAGGTAATGTTGCCTTAGCCACAAGAAATAATCCATGTCCATCATTTGCAGAACGTGGTGAACCAGGAGAAGTAAGAAAAATAAAAGTAGAATTAAGAATGCTAGCAGACGTAGGTCTAGTAGGAATGCCTAGTGTAGGGAAATCAACATTACTATCTATGATTACTAATGCTAATCCTAAAATAGCATCATATCATTTTACTACCTTGTCTCCAAACCTAGGAGTAGTAACTACAAAAGATCATTATAATTATGTCATTGCTGACTTACCAGGATTAATCGAAGGAGCCAGTGAAGGAACAGGACTAGGTCATAAATTCTTAAAACATATCGAAAGAACTAAAATAATAGCACATATTATAGATATGTCATCATCTGAAGGAAGAGATCCATATGATGACTACTTAATTATAAGAAAAGAATTAGAAAAATTTAGCCCTAAATTATTAAATAAACAAGAAATTATTATTGCTAATAAAATGGATCTTCCATCATCAAAAGAAAATTTAGAAAAATTTAAACAAAAAATAAATAAAGAAGTATATGAAATATCAGCCCTAACTAATCAAAATCTAGATACTATTATTAATGTTCTTGGATCTTTAGTAAAAAATACTCCTGAAGAAGTATTATATGATGAAGACATCCAAGAAAGCCATGTATTATATAAATTCAAAAAAGAAAAACCATTTACAATCATTAAAGATAATCATACCTTTACAATTAAAGGAGATAAAGTAGAAAAGATATTTAAAATGATTAATTTTAATACCGAAGAAGCTATTTCTCGTTTTGCTAAAAAACTAAGAAATATGGGTGTAGATGAAGAATTAGAAAAACTAGGAGTAGAAGAGGGCGATACCATCAAGATCCTAGACTATGAATTTGAATATACTAAATAAAAAGCAATGAGCTTATAACTGAGTTCTTTGCTTTTTATTTTTAATTAATTTTATAATGTTGCGATTATCTGTTTCTTTGGCACTTTTTTGATTAATAAGATTAAGTTCATTATTTAATTGAAGACTATTATAAACTATTAAATCAGTTGAAACATTATCCAAATTTAATTTATTAATATAAGTATTAATAATAAAATGATTAATATTATCAATTAAAAAGTCATTGTTATTATAAAATAAAATAGATAGTTTAAAATCAAAATAAAATTTTGCATCAAGATTCAATAAAAAATCAATAATATCATTCTTTTTTGCATACTTGTTTAATTCTTTTATCAAACCATTCAAATCTGCTTTAAAATACAAATTAGTCATAGTTTCTCTTCCAACAATATTTTCAATAATTTTAGCAATATTGGTATAATATCCATAAGCACATTTCTCTTCTTCCTTTTCATCGTTAAAATATCTTTCTGTAAGTAATTCGGTATATCCTTCATTTATAGCATGCCCAATAGCATCGTTGCAAAAGCCACTATGTATATATATGCTATATTTGCTTTTATAAGAAGAAGCCATATGTAATAATTCATGGTATAATATCAAATCATGTTCATTAACAAGTCTATTATTGATAAAAATATCATTCCTTCTAAAACGATAACAACCTCCACAAAAAATATGAGCATATAGTTGTTTAAAAATATTGATAGAGTTGTAGTTGCTAAATGTAAGTGTTTTCAAATTATGATACATTAGATATCTATTATCAACAGGCAAATTACTTTCCATAGTATTAATAAAATTATCAGTACGTTCATAAAAGTGTTTATATTTACTATCAACAACAGGTTTAATATACTCTTCTTTTTGAATAATTGGACTATCATCAATAAAAAATGCTGTATTTATATCTTTACATAACTTATATATGTGTTTATTTTTTAAAAGCAAAGAATTATAAAAATGTAAGTTTTTAATAAATAAATTTGTTCTCATTTTAACACACGTCATTATCATAATTAAATTCCCCTTTCATTTGATTTTATATAATAGCATACTATTGTTTGTTTGTCAAACAAAAAGGCTCAATGATTAGAATAAAATTAATTTTTAAATAAGCCTTTAAATAAAATGATAACTTTGTCAAAATAATATTGACAATTCAAAATATCTCTTTATAATATTAAAATCAGGAGGGAAAATATGGAGAAGAAGTATTACAATGTATATTATAGTAATGTAAATGTAGAAGGTGAGCTTAAAACAACGGTTAAAGAATGTCGCCTTAGTGGCCTTTATGGTTACATAATAAAAGACTATAAAAAAGAGTTATATACTAAAAAAAAGGAAGTACAAACTTTTTTTGGAAAAAAAACAATAAACGAAAAATATTATGTCACAGAACCAAACGAAAAAATGCTAACTTATGTAGAAGAAATAGATGGAAGATATTATGATATAATTACTGGTATAGAAGCCATTCCAGAAATTGAGGTTTATGACTGGGAATTCGTTCAAAAAATCGGTAATGAGTATGATTATCATGGTAAAAAAATGAATAAAGATGTTGTTGAAAGTAAAAAATTAAAAATTTGTGGAATGCGAAAATCATCAACAACAGAACTATATAACTTTCTAAAGAATCTTACTAGTAAAGATATTGAGTCATATCGTCAAAGAATGACACAAGCACTAACTAACATCGATAAAGTTCAAACACAAAGAATGTCAAAGGTATCACAAAAGGCAAGTGAGCAAAAGGAAAGAGAAGAATATGTTAGAAACTTCATAGAAAATAATGGTATTGGGAAAACTAGAACACGTTAATATATATTAAATATTCATTAATATATTAAATTTAGGAGGAAAATATGGAGAAGAAGTATTACAATGTATATTACAGTAATGTAAATGTAGAGAGCGAACCTAAGCTTACTATCCATGAATATGATTATGGACATTATAGCTACATAGTTAAAGAGTACAAAAAAGAATTATGTACTCGAAATAAAAAAGTGGAAAATCTTTTTGGCACAAAAATAATAAAAGAAAAATTTTATAATATAACACCGAAAGAAAAATTTATGACCTATGTTGAAGAAATAAATGGCAAATACTATGATATAGTCACTGGTGTAGAAGTCATTCCTGAAATCGAAGTTTATGATTGGAAATACGTCCAGAAAATTGGTAATGAGTATTACTACAAAGATCAAAAAATGAATAAAGTTATGGTCGAAAGCAAAAAAATAAAATTCTATGGAATGAGAAAGTCATCAGCAGAAGAGATATATAAGTTTTTAAAGAGACTTACCGGTAAAGATGTCGAGTTGTATCGTCAAAGAATGATGCAAGCACTAGCTAACATGGATAAGGTTCAAGCACAAAGAATGTCAGAAATATCACAAAAAGCAAATGAACAAAAGGTACAAGAAGATTATATAAGTAAATTTAGAGAGAATAACGGCTTTGAAAGGAATAGAAGACGTTAATATATTAAATATTCATTTATATATAAAATAAGGAGAAAATATGGAAAGAAAAAAATATTTTACAGTTTATTATAATAATGGCGATGGTTGTGGTGTAGAGTTTTCAAGTGAATATCATAATTATATTACGAATAATTATATGATAACTGAATATGGTACTGAAGTATATTATGAAGACAAAAAAATAGAAAAGTTCTTTGGTACAAAAATAATAAAAGAAAGAAAAGAACGCAAAGTTGTAAAAAAACAATTTTCAACTTACGTAGAAGAAATAAATGGTAAATATTATGATGTAGTTACTGGAAAAGAAGTTTATAAGTCAAAAGACAGGAGAATGAAAGAAATCTCAAAATGTTCAATAGAAAAAAGAAATGGAGAATATTATTTTTCTTGTTGTCAAGGGGCAAAAGTCAATAAAGAAGATGTAGAAAATGATAAATTAAGTTTTTATTATTTTGAAACTCAAGCAGTATCGGTAGAAAGTGTATATAATTTTTTAAAAGGACTTACTGAATCTGATATAGAAATTTATCACGAAAAGTTTGCAACAGCAGAAAAAAATGCAAAAAAAATGCATCAAGAAACGATGATGAAAATATTACAAACAACAGATAAAGAAATAGCACAAGAAGATTATATAAGTAAATTTAGAGAGAATAATGGTTTTGGAAGAAGTAGAACTCGTTAATATAGAAAAAATAAACCTAGACAATGCCATAGAAATACACCAAATAGATAACTTAAATTCATATTCATCATTGTTTATAGTAGATAATGAAGTTATAAAAATATATACAGATCAATATGATAAAGTAAAATTCAATATCATAAATTTAAAACAATTAATTAAAAAGAAAAAGTACTTAAGTAAAATTAAAGAACTAGTATTACCTAATCAATTAATAAATAAGGAAAATCAAGTGATTGGTTTTACAATGCCATATATCAAAGGTTTAACACTAGAACAGATAATAAACAATAATCTTTATACTAAAGAACAAATAAAAGAAATATTTTTAAAAATATTAAAAGTTATTGATGAATTAGAAATGTTGCCATTTAATTTTTGTTTAGCAGATTTACATGAAAAGAATGTAATTATAGATTCAACTAATGGTGTTAATTTAATTGATTGTGATGGCTTTGTTGTTGATAACAATCAAATGATTATTGATAATAAAATAATCTTGGGTAAATATTTAAACAGAAATTATACTGAAGAAGAATTAAAAAATATAAACACATCAGGAGATTATGTTTGCTTATTATGCATGATAATTAATTATCTCTTTAAAAATAGATTTTATAGTATCGAAGAAATAGATGAATTTAATAAATATATCCATGATGAGTATCTTGATAATTTAATTTATAGAATTTTGAATATAAAAAGTTTTAAATTAACAAAAAAAGATATTGAAATTTTATTTAATAATATCAATTACTATCAAGAAAACTTAAAGATATATAATGATAATATGAGAGAAAAACTGGAAAAAGAATTATTACGAGTAAGAAAAATGAAACTTGTAAAATAAATATGTAAAATATTGACATAAATAATATTTTGTTATATCATTATATTAAGAAAGAGGAGGAATATTATTATGTTATTTAATGCTGTAAATTGTGATGCTTTAATGCCAATAATTAGACTTATTAGAGATGGAGTAATACCTTTAATCCAAATTGGTATTCCAATTATTTTAATAGTATTAGGAATGTTAGATTTAGGAAAAGCTGTTATGGCTTCTAAAGAAGATGAAATCAAATCTGCTCAAAAATTATTAATAAAAAGAGCAATTTATGCTGTAGCAATTTTCTTTGTAGTATTTATTGTTCAAGTAGTATTTGGATTAATTGATAATAGTGGAGACTTAGGACAGTCTAACTGGATTACTTGTTGGAATACAAAATAATTACAAAAAATATATAAAAATTAATAGAAAAAGTTATATCTTTTTCTATTTTTTTATGTTATAATGTATACGTGATATTTTACTTTATGAAGGAGAGAATTTTATGAAATATAAAAAATACTTATTATTCCTATTAGTAATAATGGTTATAGGAGTAAATAGAACATATGCTAAGGAAACAAAAACTTGCTATTATACTGATAATGTAGCTAGTAAAGAAGAGTCAAATGCCAATGCGGTATTAACAGTAAAATGGAGCTTCCCAAGTCCAAATTGGCATAATGAAAAAGGTTATTTATGGGTAGAAGGCTTTTCTGAAATAACTGTCAATAAAGCAGGAAAAGGAACTGTGTCTAATAAAGAAGGAATAATAAACTGGTATAGTGATTATAAAGATAACAAAACGGGTATAACCTTGAAGAGAATGTACAAAGATTCTTTAACAGCTAATAAAGGAGCTGACTGTCCAGAATATTTGATTGTTAGAACAAAAGATAATTATAGAACCTATGGTGTATATTCAACAAATAATTTGACTGAAGCAAAGAATTTTGTTGATGCTTCAGAGCAAACAGGAAAATATCATGCATGGTATTTACAACACAAAAATGCTGACGGAAGTGAAATAACAGGAGCTCAGTACTATGAAAAATTAACAGGCGTAGCACCAGGAGAAGGATTCGACATAAGTGGTGATACTGCTACAGTTGATTGCACAATTTTTGGAGATAAAGATGATCCAAATAGTATCAGATATTTGGTAAATGAAATATTACAATATCCCAGAATAATAGTGCCAGTTTTAGTTATCGGTTTTGGAGTGTTGGACCTAAGTAAGGCAGTAATAGCCGGAAAAGAAGATGAAATGAAAAAAGCACAAAAAACGTTTATAAAAAGAATTGTTATTGGAGTAGTTTTCTTCTTCATACCAGTATTCATAGATATAATTATGCATTTAGCAGATATTGTATGGCAAGGTAAATATATTTCTTGTGATTTATAAGATAAAGGAGTGAATAATATGCAAATACTAGGTTTAAGTCTTGCAAGTAAAGCGATAAGAGAGCTTGGAGCTCTTCTATGCAAAGTAATATATTCGTTAATTGCTTTACTATATGAAGTGTTTGATACAATATCAAGAGCAAATATATTAAAATCAGAAGAAATAGAGCCACTATATCAAAGAGTGACATTGGTTTTAACGATAGTTATGGTATTCTATATTACATTCGAGTTTGTAAAGTATGTAGTTCAGCCAGACACCATAAATGATAAAGAAAAGGGTGCAGGAAATTTAGTTTTAAAATTAGTAACAGTTATATTGCTAATTGCTTTTGTGCCAACAATTTTTGACATGGCTTTTAAACTTCAAGAACGCTTATTAGATAGTCAAATATTTTCTAAGGTGATTCTTGGAAAAGAAAATGTCAATATGACAAGTTTTGGTAAAAGTTTTTCGGCAACTATGTTTGGAATGTTTTATGATGTTAATGATGAAGCGTGTAAAACATATGATAGTGACAAAGATAGCTGTAGTGCAGCACCAATCGTAAAATATAATCTTGGATGGTTAGAAAATCAAGGCAATCTAAAAAATTTAAGCATAGGATTAAACGATTCCGAATCAAAAACATATGATATGGGTAATGGAAATACAAAGACAGAAGATGTACCTTTAATAAAATTTGATGGAATTCAAGCAATAGTTGTTGGTGGACTCATTGTATACATATTGGTATTATATTGCGTAGACTTAGGTACGAGATATGCACAATTAGTATTTTTACAAATAATGTCTCCAATTGCAATAATGGGTCATTTATCTCCGAAAAAGGATAATATGTTTAGTAAATGGATAAAACAATGTATTACAACATATTTAGATTTGTTTATAAGATTGTTTATAATATATTTTATATTATTAATTTGTGATGTATTGCAAACTGCATATAAAGGAGATAAATTATTTGTTAATATAAATGTAAGTACAGGTACTAAAGTATTTGCATATATTGCAATAATTTTAGGATTGTTAGTATTTGCTCAAAAGGCTCCAAAAATGCTTAAAGAGTTATTGCCTAACATGGGCGGAGAAGCAGGAATTGGATTTGGACTTAAAGGTAAAGATAGAATTGCACCTATGGCAGCAAGAACAGCTGGACTTGCTGGAAGTTCTCTTGCTGGTGGAGCAGTTAGAGCAGCAGCTAGATTTAAAAATGAAAATCGAAGAAGAAAAGATATAAAGGATAAACTAACAGAGGAAGGAAAACCTACTGATAGACGTTCTTTGAATAGAGCTGTTAGAGAAGCTAAAAAAGCTGAAAGAAAAGCAAAAAATGAGTATAGAGGTAAGAGAAAAAACTTAGAGGACGCTAGAGATAATTTGGTATCAAAACAGCGTGCTTATGAAGCAGCACTTAATAATGATAATGTCTCTGCTGAAGAAAAAAATCGTTTAAAAAAAGAGTTTGATAAGGCAAAAAAAGAATTTGATATGGTAAAAAGTGGGGGTCACGTTAGTGAAGCTACTAGACGTGAATTGGCTGATATAGAGACTCAATTAAGTAGAAATGATATATCTGCTGATGAAAGAGCACGATTAACAGCTAAATTAAAGGTTGCTCAAGATAAATATAATAAAGAATACAATAGTAGCTATGACACAGCAAAGGCTGAATTAAATTTAGCATCAAGTGAACGTGCAAAAGCTGAAAACCAAAGCTATGGTTTAAATATTGCATTACAAGGTATAGGAGCATTTTTGCAAGGTTTTAGTAGTGGAGCTGTAACTGGATTTAGTGCAACAAAACCTGAGGAAATTAATAAAAAAATTAATGAATCAATAAAAAATAGCAAAACTAGTGAGTTATCGAGAGAAAAATGGTTGGAAGAAGGAGGCGGCGCTACAATTAGTGCAACTGTTTCAAAAACGATTACTAAATTACAACAAGCTGTCGGTGTGAAAACGGCCTCAGAAATTATTAAACAAGAAGTGAAAAATATAGAGACGGCAGTGAAAGTAAATGAAGCACAAGCTTCTATGGAAAAAGGCGTTAAGAGTGCTCAAGATAGTAGTGAGGATAGATCTGGCAAAAAAATTGAGGCGAAAGAACAAAATATTGCTGTAGCTAATGTTGCTGATGCTGAAAAATTAAATAAAGATATGAAAAATGACAAGAATGGTCTTGGTATAAAAGTAAAAGTTGGTCAATCAACTAGTGAAATTTATGGTATGTATGAAGCAGCAGCAAATTCTGCAAAAGCTATTTCTGATGCAGCTAATGCTGAATTGGTTAGAGCTGAAATGAATGGCGAAGCTACAGATAAAATGCGTCAGATAGCAGCACAAAAAGCCCAAGCTGCAGTAGATGCAGAAGAAGCTAGAGGACAGGCTTTGAAACATTTAAAACGTTATGGAATTACAAGGACATTGCGTGGAGATATTGGTAATGTTGATGTTGTAGTTAGTACAATTGATGAAAATGGTAACACTGTAGAAACAACTCAAAAACTTAATGAAAAAGCAGATGCTGTTTTGGCTTCTAATATTAGTACAATGAGACAAGCAATTGACAATGCTAGAAGAAGTACTAAAACAGTTGAATATTTACAAAGTGTTTTAGATCCAGAAACATTTACCGCATTTATTAATAATACGATAACTGATTTTGATACTTATGATGCTATTCAAGGAAAATTAACAAATCATTCTTCTCAATTAACTAATGAAAATAGTGGATTAAAGGAAACAGTTAGAGCTATTAATGAAAGTTCAGCTACATTTGCAGCTAATGCAACAGCAGAAGCGGCTAGTAGTGGCAGCAAAAAATAATATATTTGAATAAAAGGAGTGTGATACTTTATGAATGGTAGTTTAGTACCAGCTAACACAAAAAAATCTATGTTAATACTCGGAATGTTTAGGCTAATGCCAGACCTGCTAATTGCAGGTGTAGGCATTGCTGCAACTATAATGCTATTACTAATTTTTGGTAATAATGCTAGTATCTGGGCTCTGCTTCTATGCAGTTTGCCAATGATGATTGGGGTAGTCCTTGTATTGCCAATACCAAATTATCACAATACATTGTGTGCAATTCAGAGTATTTTAGATTTCTATAATGGAAGAAAAAAATATATATGGAAGGGTTGGTGTCCTCTAGATGAGTACAAAGAAAACAAATAGTTCAAAATATACTGAAGACTGGTTACCAGTACAAAATATTACTAACGGTATGATAGAACTTGATAACAAATATAAGGTAACAGGAGTAAAGGTAAGACCAAGAAATATCTTTATTCTTGATACCAATACTAGAAATAATATAATTGCAATGTTAAAAACATTTTACGACACTATTGATTTTGAATTTTGGTTAATATCAGCAGATAGACCAGTAGATATCTCTAGTTATCTTGCTACTTTACAAATTCAATATAACCAAGTGCAAGATCCAAGAGTCAAAAAATTAATAAGTCAAGATATTGAAAAAGCAAATGATTTTATACTTAATAATGTTACTGATACAGAATATTACATTTTATTTAAAGAAAAAAATCTTGATACAATTCAAAAAAGGCTCAGAACTCTTATGTTGGGATTATCTAATTGTGGTCTTGATTCTGCTCAAACATCAAATGCTGACCTAAGATCAGTGCTAGAAAGTTTCTTGAATGGTGGAAAAACTACAGAGAATAAGGTGGTGTTACCAAGTGAATTTTAAATCGCAATTAGCGCCTAAAGGGCTTCAATTTAATCAATCAGACTTTATCATTAGTGACAAATATGCAACTGTATTAACTGTTATTTCATATCCTAGATTTATTAATGATGGATATTTATCAGATTTAACAAATATACCTGGAGTAAAAGTAGCAATAAAGCATATTCCAGTACCTCTTTCTAATTTAACAAAAATGTTAAATAAGGAATTAGCAGACTTAAGAACTAAATATCAAACAGAAAGAGACAATACTATTCTAGAAAGAATTAGACAAGATATAGATTCCTTAGAGACATTTATTCAGCAATTCACCGCATCACAATCAAAAACTTTTGATTTTCAATTACACATGATGATAACTGCTGATACTAAAGAAGAATTAGAAAATAAAAAATTAAATTTAAAGACATATCTGGATTCTATGGAAATGGTAGCAATACCATTAAGATTTGAACAACAACGTGTTTTGAAATCAATGTTACCAATCTTTGATAAACAAGTTATTGAAGATCGTATTGGAACAATTATGCCATCCCCTACAATGGCTTGTATGTACCCATTCATTTTTGACAGTTTAAAAGATGAAGGATTATCTACATTATTGGGCATAGAATTTTCTGGTGGAGTTGTATTATTCAACCAATTCTTATATCAAATAAGAAAAGAAAATAATCGTAATAATGCTAACATGATCATATTAGGAGCATCTGGCTCTGGTAAATCTACTGCTGCTAAATTAATGATTCGTAGTCATATAAGAAATGATTATCAATTAGTATGTGTTGACCCAGAGGGTGAATTAACAGAAATGACTAAGAACTATGGTGGAGAAGTAGTTGACCTTGGAAAAGGTGGACAATATGGTATGATTAATCCACTTGAAATTGTAATGGATAGTGATGATGATCAAATAACTAATCAAGGCCTTGGATATACCGTGTTAACTTCAACTCTTCAAACATTAAAAGCATTTATGAAATATTATTCTCCAAATATTGAAGAAGATGTCTTAACACTTTTCGGAGAAATAGCTCTAGAAACATATGCACGTTTTGGAATAGCTTATAATACTAATTTCTCACATTATAAGTCTAAAGATTTTCCAAGAATGCAAGATGTTTATGTAACTGTTACAAGTAAATTAACATCAATGACTGAGAAAACTCATGAAAGAGATGTTCTTGAAAGATTAGAGTTAAAATTAAGACCATTAGTAAAAGAATTACAATATTATTTCAATGGTTATACAACTATTGATACAAGTAATGATTACCTAGTGTTTAACATTAAAGAAATAATGAATTCTGACGTAAATGTGCGTAATGCATTACTATTTAATGTATTAAAATATGCATGGAGTCTATGCTTAAACCCTAATAAAAATACTGTTTTATCCGTGGATGAAGCACACGTATTATTAGGTTCTCAAAACGAATTAGGAGCAGAATTCTTAGCACAAGTACAAAGAAGAGCCAGAAAATATAATACAGGTACCATTATCATTACTCAACAACCATCAGACTTCGTTGCAAGTAATATGATAATGCATGGTAAGGCAATATTTGATAATGCTTCTTACTACTTAGTAATGGGTCTAAGAAAACAGGCAGCAGAAGACTTAGCCCTATTAATAGACTTAAACGATAATGAAAAAGAAAATATCAAACGTTATAATCAAGGAGAGGCACTATTCGTATGTGGTAACAGACGTATGCAAATAGATGTAACTCTAACTGATAAAGAATTAGAATCCTTTGGTAGTGGTGGAGGACTATAAAGAAAATATAAAATAATGAATAGAAGTAAGGCAGGTGAGCAGTGTGTATAATGATAAAGAATTAGAGGAAAAACAAAAAGAAGAGGAAGCGGCCAATAAAACTGCTCACGTTGCTGGAAAAGCTGCAGCAACTTACTTTGCTGGTCCATTAGGAGCAAAAGCTTATGATGAACTTAGTAAAACTAAAATGGGTCAAAATCTTGAAAATCAAATGGGTAAACGATTACAAAAAGATCGTCGTGCAAATAGAGCAGCCCAAAGATTAAATGATTCAGGAGCATTAGACGCAGCAGATAAAGCAATTGATGCAGCAAATAGTAAGGGCACTAGCGGTGCTGGAAACACTCCTAACATGCCTTCAACAATATCGAATTCAAATACACAAAGTAAGAGTTTGAATTCAAATAATCAAAGCAATGATTCAAAATCTAATTCTGATACACAAGGAAAAGGTACAGTAAAAACTTCTGCTTTAAAAAAAGCAACAATTAAAGTAATGATTATTGTCTTGCCAATAGTATTATTTTGTCTATTTATTGTATTTTTTATTGCGGCAATAATTGGCGGAAATGAAAATAGCGACATTGCCATGAATGGCTACTATGCCATGAGATGCCCTGAAGTCACAGTAACCTTTGTAGACAAAGACTATGAACCAACAGAAGTTAAAACATATCCCTTTGAAGAGTATATAGCGGGTGTTGTTGGCGGAGAAGTAGGTATGTTTAATTCTCCAGAAGTATATAAAGCTTTTGCTATATCCGCTAGAACATACTTTCTTACAGCAGAAAATAATTGTTCTATTGAGTCAAGTGATAGATATCAAGTATTCAAAGAAGAAAATATAACTGATAGTACAAGAGCAGCCGCTGAAGAAACAAAAGGTAAAGTACTTCTTAGAGAAAAAGATATATTTCAAACAGAATATGATGCCTTTGCCTGTATTGACAAAGATGATGACTATTATACGATAGCACAGCAAGAACAAAAACTTCCAATTACATGGATTAATTCTCGTATAAATGTAAATTCAAAACCAGAATGGTTCATTTGCGATGGTATATTAAGAGAACATCATGGTAGAGGAATGAGTCAATATGGGTCTCTTTACTTAGCGGAAGAAAAAGGGTACACATATGATGAAATATTAGCATTCTACTACGGAGATGATGTAACTATCAGTAGTGGATATCTTACATCTATTGCTGGTCTTGAAGTAAAAAACACCACAAGTGCTACAAATCTTGATAGACCATTAGGAGAATTACTTAATGAAAATGGTGCTTCTATAGATGATATGAATGCTTTCATCAAAGAAAGTGTAGAGAGTGTTGGTAAAGGTACTAGAGCCGGTGTTGTAGCTGCCGCAGTATCACAAATTAATTATTTATATGATAATTTTAATGTTAACATTCCATATTACTGGGGTGGAGCATATATAGGATATGGCGTATATGATTCATTGGGTGCAATAACTTCCGGATCAACATCAACTGGTGGTAAAACTTATATTAGAAAAGGTTTTGACTGTAGCGGATTTGTCAGTTGGGCTATTAAAAATGGTGGCTACAAATTTGGAAGATTCGTTACAGGAGGATTTCATAATGCATTTTCTGGTGATAGTTGTGATATAACTGATCAAAATTGCATAGGACAACCCGGAGACTTAATAAATTCAAAAACTTGTCATGTTCAAATGATTGTAGCCGTAGATGAAGCTAGTGGCAAATATATGATTGCAGAATCAACTGGTAGTATGGGTGTTGTTATGCACGAATGGAATATGCATTCCCAAAACTGTGGTAGGAGTAACGAAACTAGAATATTACACATGGATTCATTCTATAATAATTCAAACAATGTTGATCCTAACTATTAGGAGGTATATATGAAAAAAAGAATAATTTTGTTAATAATAATACTACTATTAACAACGGGTTGTACATGTGAATATAATTTAAATATTACTGGGAATAAATACTCAGAAGAAGTTATTATTAATGCTAATACTTCTGAAGAAATTAATAATCTTAATAAAGAATGGAAAATTCCCGTAGATAAAGAAGAGTATGACTACCTAGGAGGAGACTCTAGTACAACAGCTACTGCAATTGGAGATACTTATAAATATAATATCTCTGCTAATAAATTAATACTAAATTATGATTTTACAAGAACATCACTAAATAATTCTACAGCTATCTCAAATTGCTATAGTCAAGCTACAATTCAAAGTTATAAAGATAGCACTATCATTTCTACTAGTGATAAAGTTTTATGTTTTAGTACTTATCCATCATTAACAAATTTAAAAATAAATATTACTACAACTAAACCAGTAAAAAATCATAATGCTGATAAAGTTAGTGGAAATACTTATACATGGATTATTACAAAAGATAATGCTAATAATAAACCAGTTAATATGGTTATAAATAATGGTGAATCATCTTCATCAATTAATCCTAGTTCTAGCTCTAGTTCTAGTCAAACTAATGCTAACAAAAATGATTACACTTTATATATTTTTTGTGGTATTCTTCTAATAGTACTACTATTTGGATATTTTATCTTTAAAAAAATAAAAAATAATGCTGACGATATGGATGTTTAATCATCCATTTTTTCTTGATACTTTTATTTTGATGTGCTATAATTTTATTATGAGAAGAGGTGTCTTATGAAATTTAAAATTGAATCAAAAGATTTAGCAGCCTTTATAGGATTTTGTTTATTATTATTATACATTTGTGCTATCTGTGTATTAAATTTATCAACCCTTGCTTCAGAAGGACATTTTTATGGTTTATTGCCATTCAAAGCCTTCACCGGTAAATACATTGGAGCAACAATTGTATTGTTTGTTCTAGCCTTAATTGGAGTATTTACTGCTGTTAACTCATATATTTTTGATCGTGAATCAGGATTTGGTTTCAGTATTGGAGCTAAGAAAAATAATGGTTATGCACGTTGGGCTAAAAAGAGTGAAATAAAAAAACAATTAAAACCTGTTGAAGTATCTGCCTATACTGCCGATGCTGCTGGCTTAGTAGTAATCAATGATGGAAAAACGATTTGGGTAGACGATGGAGAAGCTCATAACATAATCATTGGTGCTACCGGTAGTGGTAAAACCCAAGCAGTTGTATTTCCAATGGTACAAAGTCTTGCTAAAAAAGGTGAGTCAATGATTATCACCGACCCTAAAGGTGAAATCTATGAACAAACTGGTAATATGTTAAAAGAAAGAGGATACAATATTATTCTTCTAAACTTCCGTAATCCTCAACACGGTAATGGATGGAATCCAATGGCTCTACCTTATAAATTATATCGTGAAGGTAATAATGATAAGGCTATTGAATTATTAGATGACTTAGCCCTTAATATTTTATATGATGAAAAAAGCAGCAACGATCCATTCTGGGAAAAATCTGCCGCTGACTATTTTACTGGTCTAGCCTTAGGATTATTTGAAGATGCCAAAGAGAGTCAAATAAATCTTAACAGTATGAACCTTATGTCAAGTCTTGGAGAAGAAAGATTTGGTGGACCAAACAATAACTACATGAAAGAATACTTTAATGCCAAAGATCCATCACGTCCTGCTTATGTTAATGCTTCAGGAGTAGTATTCACTGCTGAAGAAACTAAACAAGGCGTTCTTGCAACATTTAAACAAAAAGTAAAATTATTCTCATCACGTGATAATTTATCTGAAATGCTTTGTCATAGTGATTTTGATATGAAAGAAATAGGTCGTCAAAAAACAGCCGTATTTATGATTGTTCAAGATGAAAAGAAAACCCTTCACCCATTAGCTACTATTTTTATCAAACAATGTTATGAAACATTAATTGATGTAGCCCAAGAGTCTGGAGGAAAACTTCCATATCGTACAAACTTTATTTTGGATGAGTTTGCTAATATGCCACCATTAAAAGATGTCACAACAATGGTAACTGCCGCTCGTTCAAGATTGATTAGATTTACCTTTATTATTCAAAACTATGCTCAATTAACACAAGTTTATGGTAAAGAAAATGCTGAAACTATTAAAGGTAACTGTAATATAACTTACTTAATAAGTAGTGAATTAGGAGCTCTTGAAGAATTATCTAAACTATGTGGAGAAGTAAAATCTAAAGATAAAGATAAAA
>OIZL01000913.1_pt1 | contig 18705 bp, 22 predicted proteins | sample 1588541 | NCBI WGS metagenome assembly OIZL01 (sample SAMN03283285) | human gut metagenome | biome: human-associated habitat; material: feces | host: Homo sapiens | place: Peru | collected 2012 | reverse complement strand
AGTTAACATCGTTCCTAACTCAACAGGAGCAGCTAAGGCTATCGGTCTTGTTATCCCAGAGTTAAACGGAAAGTTAATCGGATCTGCACAGCGTGTGCCAACACCTACAGGATCTACAACAATCCTTACAGCTGTAGTTAAGAAAGCTGGAGTAACAAAAGAGGATATAAGTGGCTGGCTATATAAATATGGAAGATATACAGATTTATTTATATGTTCTGCTAAAATGGAATATGATTCAATACTAAATGGTTGTTATTTATATGATAGTGATACTGTAAAATTGACTGGTATGGCAAGATATGATAACTTAATAAAAAATGATGTTAAAGAAGAAAATTTAATTGCATTAATGCCAACTTGGAGATCTACATTGGTTGGTTCTATCATAACCGGAACACAAGGCAGAAACTATAATCCAAAATTTAAAGAATCAGAGTACTATAAATTTTACAATGGTCTAATTAATGATAAAAGAATTATTGATAGCTTAAAACGCAATAACTATAAAATATTGTTTTGTGTTCATCCATCACTTAAAGTTCAATTAGAAGATTTCGAGGGCAATGAATATGTAGAAATGACAGTATATGTAGACTACCCAACTATATTTAAAAAAGCTAAATTGATGATAACTGACTATTCAAGTGTATTTTTCGATTTTGCTTATTTAAAGAAACCCATAATTTATTCCCAATTTGATAAATCATATTTACATTTAATTCATTCAATTCATACTACTGGTAAAGACTATTTTGATTTTGAAAAAATGGGATTTGGACCAGTTACTAAAAATTATGAAGATACTGTAAATGAGATAGTAAAAGCAATAGATAATGGTTGCAAAACAGATAAGAAATATATCAGTAGAGTTAATAGTTTCTTTAAATATTTCGATGATAATAATTGTAAAAGAATATATGAAGAAATACTAAAAAAGCGAGAATAGATGCAATATGAAAAAAGATAAAATATCAGTTATTATGCCCGTTTATAATACGGAAAAATATTTAAAAAGATGCTTGGATTCAATAGTTGAGGCTTTAAAAAATTTTAAATATAATTATGAAGTTTTGGTTATAAACGATGGCTCTACTGGAAATGAAGAGAAAATAATAAAAGAATACTTAAACAGTGAGTTTTTTTATTTTAAAAAAGAAAATGGAGGACTAGCCAATACTAAAAATTTTGGTATCGAAAAATCACGCGGATTATATTTAAGTTTTATAGATTCAGATGATTATATTGATGAGAATTTTTATAATGAAGCTTTTGATAAGTATATTACTAAAGATAACTTAAATGATATAGTCGTTTATGATTGGGAAACTATTGATGTTAAAAATAATTCTAGTTATGTTGTGGAAGCTAAAAATCTTAAATATAGTGATGATAAAAAAGGGTGCATGGATTGTATGATCATGCCGTCTTCATGTAATAAAATTGTAAAAAAAGAATTATTTTTTAATTTGCGTTTTCCTGACGGATATATATATGAAGATTTAGGTACAACTCCAATCTTGTTTTGTAGAACAAATAAAATTAAATATATTAACAAGCCATATTATAAATATTATTTATCAGAATCATCAATCATGAGATCAAGTTTTAATGAAAAAAACTTGCAAATGATAGATATATTTGATATATTATTTAAAAGATTAGAATTAGAAGATAAATTAAATTATGACGAAAAATCAAAAATTATATATGAGGTTTTTACAAGGAGATTTTATGAAAGTATTTTAGAACCTATGGCCGGATTAAGTTTTAAAAAAAGGTATAAATTATTAAGAATACTTTCTAAAAAAATAAATAAAATAAAAGCCCTATTAAAGAATAATTATTATTTAAAGTTAGAAATAAACAAAAATAACTTTATAAAAAAAATTTCAAACAAATTTTTAATGTTTTCTCTTTTTAATAACTTCATTTTTATTTTGTCTTTAATTATAACAAAAAGATTGTATTATAAGCTATTACATATTAAGTATACTAGTATACAAGATGAGGTGAAATAATGAAAAAAAGTGAAAAAACAATAAAAATAATACACTATTGTTGGTTTGGGCCAAGGCCGCTTTCAAAACTGGCTAAGAGATGTATGGCAACTTGGGAAAAGTTCTTGCCAGATTATGAAATAAAACTGTGGAATGAAAATAATTTTGATTTTAATCAGAATCCTTTTGTAAAGCAGGCTTATGAAAATAAAAAATGGGCTTTTGTTGCTGACTATGCCAGACTTAAAGCATTATCAGAATATGGAGGAATATATCTTGATACAGATATGGAGATAATAAAAGACATATCTGACATTTTAAATGATGAGTGTTTCTTAGGAGTTGAGGATTCTGGGTTGGTTAATGCAGCTGTTATTGGTGCAAAAAAACCACATAATGAATTTATAGATACTTTGATATCAAATTATGATAATCTAGAAAAGTTTGATGAAAAAGATATTTATGCAATGACTATTCCAAGACAGATAACTAATATGTTAGAACCTTTAGGATTTGATAAAAATAATCAAAAAATTCAGCAATTTTTTGATGGAAAGCTAAAGGTATATCCAAGAGAATATTTTTATCCTTTAAGTTATGATTATCAAGATAATAAATTTACTGATAATTCTTGTATGGTACATAGATATGATGCAACTTGGGCTAGTAAACCTGAAAAAGCTAAATTATTTTTTAGAAGACACAATTTAAAATTTATGATAAAATCAGTAGATATTTGTGTAAGTATAAAAATAAGAATGAAAAGAATTATAAATAGAATAAGAGGAAAAAAGAATGAAGAAAAATATTAAATGGATTGTTATATTTGCTGTAGTTTCAATTATATTAGAATGTGGTATATTTTCATATAACAGGGTTGTTGAAAAAATATATACAAAGTATCATTTTATAGGGAATGATACTATAAACATTGATTTATCTAAAGCAGATGTAATAGATGAAAATAAAGAGTATGAAAAAATAACGATTAGTAATCTTAAAACTAACTTAGTGTATAACATTAAAATGACATTAAAAAGTAGTTATGATGCTAATTTGTATATTAGAGTGTTAACAGATTCAGGAGAAAAATTATTACCTAAGGCAAATTTCCCTTCTACAGAATTTAAGGTTTATTATAAAAACCGGTATAAATACAAAAAATATAAGTTTAATATTTCCTAAAGGTTCAATTAAGGTTGACGACATAGCTTCAATACAGTTAAACTCTAATTTATCTTATTTAAAAACCATTAATTTTTCCTTTATTAGATGTTTAGTTTATTTTGGATTGATGAGTCTTATATATTTAATTGTAAAATACAGAAAATTTATCTGTGAAAAAGTATATAAAATAAAACTAGAGAATTTATTTGTAATTTTGATTATAATATTTGGTATTATTTATACTTTCGTAAATGTACCTTTGATTAGGTATGATGAGCATGCGCATTTTTGGAGAGCGTATGAAATATCTCAAGGAAATTTTAAAACCAACCCCAATAATACTTTTCCAAAATCGATTATAGATTTATTTTTTAGAAAAGATGGGACTTATCCTAATAGGGAATTCAATTATAACACATTGTGTGAAAAATTTAAAGATAATTTATTACCAGAACAGACTGTTAATTTTTCCGTTGGAGGAGCGGGAGGATACAGTATAGTTAATTACTTAGCCACATCTGTTGGAGTTTTTATAGCTCGAAAATTACTTTTAAAACCACTTTTAATATTTTATTTAGGTAGGCTATTTAACGTTTGTGTTTATACAGTATTAATTTATTTTGCTATTAAGTTAGCACCTAGTAAAAAAATAAAAAAAATTATAGGTATAGTAGCTTTATTGCCAATGTCCCTTAATTTAGCTGCGTCTTTTTCGCCAGATACAATTATTAATGGTTTTTCAATGCTGGCCATAGCTTATGCCTTGAGGTTGAAATTTGATGAAAATATAAAAGAAATAAAATTGAAACATATAGTATTGTTTTCTGCTTTTGCAATTATACCTACAATTTGTAAAGTAGTATATATTTTCTTATTTGGCTTTATGTTTTTTATTCCTAAAGAAAAATTTAAAAATAAAAAAATGAGGATTATATATATATTATTACAGATTGTTATGATAGTATGTTTATATGTTCTATTTAATTCTATATTAAAAGGAAATGCACAACAACCAATTGAAAAAAATCCTATCGAGCAAATAATTTATTGTGCTTCTGATCCTATAAAAATATTTGATACTTTTATTTATACTTTAAGTTCATATTCTTCTACTTATTTGTTTGAGATGATAGGAGGATGGAATACACCGTCTATTCTTTCAATAATTTTAGCAGGTGTTTTATTTATAGTAACCATGGAATATGACGAGGATCCTAAAAAGTGTATTTTCAACAAATTTGAAAAAGCAGTACTTTTAACTATAGCTATATTGGAATTTCTTAGTGTTTTTGTGGCATTATATATTGACTGGTCAACAGCTCAAGCTTCATATATTATGGGAATACAAGGAAGGTATTTTATACCAGTTTTACCAATATTCCTATTAGCAATTAATAATGATGTTATCAAAATAGAAATAAAAAATAAAAGAATGAAATATGTAGCCTTAGTTTTTGTTATATATATTGCATCGATTATATATAGCATATGTACATATCTATAAATATTAAATAAAAAATTATTGTATTTACTTTGGAAGGAGAAAAAATTAAATGTTAAAAGATAATGAAGTTGCTTTTGTTATTCCCGCATATAATGAGGAAATGAATATTGACAAGGTAATTAAAGAAATTAAAACTGAATTTAAAAATGTAGAAATTGTTGTAGTGAATGATTCTTCAAAAGATAAAACTAAAGAAATAGTGAAAAAAAATAATGTAGTTTGTATTTCGCAACTATTTAATATGGGCTATGCTATGGCAATTCAAACAGGGATAAAATACGCAAAGGGAAAAGGATATAAAAGGGTTATACAATTTGATGCGGATGGACAGCATATTGCAAAAGAGGCAAGAAGACTGTTACAAAAAATGGATGAAACAAATTGTGATATTGTTATAGGTTCTAGATTTTTAGAAAAGGGAAATTATAAACAAACATTTTTTAGAAAACTTGGTACAGATATATTTTCATTTTTAATAAAAGTATTCTGTAAAAAAAAGATTTCAGATCCAACTTCAGGGTTTCAATGCTTAAATGAAAAAGCAATTGAAAGGTTTAGTGCTTTTGGAATGTATCCAGAGTTCCCTGATGCAAATTTAATTATTGAATTATTATATGATGACTTCAAAATAGAAGAAATTCCGGTAAAAATGAGATTAAGAGAGTTCGGAGAAAGTATGCATGGTGGAATATTGAAACCAATCAAGTATATGATTAGTATATTATATACTATTTCTATAATTATTCTTAGAAATGCTTTTAGAAGGAGAGGTGCAAAATAATGAATATTTTTTATATTGTTATAGGTATTGTTTTATTCATATACATTTTAGGTATGGTTATAAAAGGTACTTTTGATATTTATGAGAGTATGTTTTGGATAGTTGGAACTATAATTATTCTAATACTTTCAATTTTCCCTAACTTAATTATTTGGCTTGCTGGTCTTATAGGAATAGAATATGCACCTTCTTTACTATTTTTATTAGTTGCTGTATTTTTACTATTTGTTAATTTTAGAAATACTCAAAAAATAGTAAAGCAAAAGGAAAGAATATTGTCTCTTGCACAAGATGTTGCAATATTAAAGTATGAAGTAGAAAATAATAAAAAAGAGGAAAATAATGAAAAATAAATATAAATATAAAGTTAGTGTTGTAGTACCTTGTTATAAAGTTGAAAAATATATATCTAGATGTATAGAATCTTTGATTAATCAAACTTTAAAAGATGTACAAATAATATGTGTTAATGATGGATCTCCAGATAATACTTTATCAATTTTGAAAGAATATAAAGAAAAAATAGGAGAAAATTTTATTATAATAGATAAAAAAAATGAGGGAGTCTGGAAGGCTAGAGTAGATGGAATCAAGAGTGCAAGTGGAGAATACATTGCTATAGTGGACTCAGATGATTATGTTGAAGCAAATTATTTGGAAAGACTATATAGTACAGCTAAAAATAAAAGTGCTGACATAGCTATTTGTGGATTTTCTAGAATTGATAATGAAACAGGACATGTGTTTTCTAAGGAAATGAACAATTTTGAGGGACATGATATATACATTGATAAGAATCCAGAAGATGTCATTTCAATAAATGGTGCTTTATGGAACAAATTATATAAGTCTGATATAATAAAAAAAGTAAAATTGTTTGAAGAAGTTCCTATTGTTTTAGAGGATATGATGATGTTTTTACTTATTTTAATAAATGTTAAAAAAATTTCTTTTATTAACGACTGTTTATATAATTATATGGTAAGAGAAGGTTCTGCCATATCAACAATAACTAAAGAACAGCAAAAGATAAGTGAAAATGCTATGATTGCATTAAGAAAAATGTATGAAGAGAGTAATGAAGAACTCATAGAGGTAATTGATTCATTAGCATTTTTGCACTTTGGAATTTCACTAATGTTTAGGTTATCATACAGCCCTGAAATTGACATGAAAGAGGAATTAAAAAAAAATAGGTTGTATTTAGATAATAACTTTCCTTATTGGAATAAAACTAAGTTTTTATCAATTATTTATTGTTTAAGCCATAGAGGTAGAAATCTAAAAGTAGCCATAATGAAAAAAGTTTATACTTTCCATGCACTTAAAATATTTCTAAAATTTTATAAGTTCATGATTAATAAGTTGAAAATCGACATAAAATGGTAGAAAGGAAAATATATATGTTAAAAATTATATTATTGTGTATATATTTTATATTGACACTTTCAGGACTTACCCTTATGAAAAAAGGTGGAAATCCTGGAAAATTTAAAATTAATAAACAAGATATCAATTTATCTATGAGTCCTATTAGTGCTTTAGGTTTTTTGTGCTATTTATGTAGCTTTTTGTTATTCACTAAAATTGTAGTGATGTTTGATTTGAGTTATATTATGCCTATTGTAACTGGAGTAGTGCAAATTGCAACTTTATTTGTTGCAAACATATTTTTCAAAGAAAAAATTAGTAAAAAGGCTATTATTGCGGCTTGCCTTATAATTATAGGAATATTCATAATGAATTTTTAAGGAGGAATGTATGAAAAGAGGATTTTTAGTAGTAATATATATTATTTTTACTATTGTAGGTTTAGTACTTATGAAACTTGGGGGAAACACAGGGACATTTGGAATAAATGGTACGGATTTTAACTTTTCGATTAGTTTTATTAGCTTGTTTGGATTTATTTCATATATTCTTAGCTTTTTGTTGTTTACAAACATTGTTGTGAAATTTGATTTAAGTTATATTATGCCTATAACTTCTGGACTAATACAAGTATTAACATTAATTTCGGGTTTTTTGGTTTTTAATGAACAGATATCAGTAAGAGGAATTATTGGTGCTGGATTAGTTATTTCAGGTATTGTAATAATGAATTTAAAAACTAAGGAAAGAGTAATGGATTAAAAGCGTATGAAAAAGTCAATAAAAATATTAAATAAAAAGCAATTTGTTATATTAATGGTAACTTTAATTTTATCTTTAATTTCAATGTTAAATTTTAGTGTTGCAAAATATTCTAATTTCAAAGAAAATGTTATAGTATATCTAAAAAAAGGGGATATAATTAATAGTATTTTAATTAGTAAAAACTCAATTTCTTTAAAAAGCTTGGAAAATAATAATATTATCTTGAATTCTGAAGGAGAATTAGAGTGTATTAATGATACAAATTTAAATTTAAATATTTCTGTAATTGATGATTTGATAATAAATATGTCATCATATAATAAAATACTTTATAGCACAAATAGTCAAGAATTTGAAGTGCAAGGTGGGCCTATTAGAATTGTACGTTCAACTGTTGATATACTAAAAAAAAGTTTAGACAAAAATAGTATAATGATATTTATAATCTCATTTGTTGTTATAATGGGATGTGTTAATTGCATAGTTTGTACAACATATAGAATTAAAAGTAAAAATATAAAGATATGGGATATTGTGATTTTTTTATTGTCAATATTTTTAATATATATTTCTAACATATATTTGTTAATGATGATTAACAAAATATTAGCTTTTATTCCAGCATTAATACTTACTATATATATACTATGGTCTCTAAAATTTAGAATAGAAAAATGGGAAGATCTTTTCTTATGTATAACCGGTATAATAGGAAGTATAATGCTTTTTATAATTACTCCTGGGAATGTACCTGACGAACCATCCCATTATATCAGAGCATATGTTGACTCAATTGCCTTTACTAAAGAAGCTAAAGATAATGTCAAATTACCTAAAAGTATAGATTTTTTAATGGGAAAATTTACACATGACGTACATAATTTACAAGTCAAATATTCCGGTAAATCATATATAACAGAGTTAACAAGTAATAGTAATTATAATGAACTAAATGATAATGTTAGCATATATGAAAATACAAAGTATTTAAGCTTTTTGCCATATGTTCCATCTACAATCATTAATTTTTTTAGTAGAATTTTAAACTTACCAATTATAATATCATTTTTGTTGTGTAGATTGACAAATTTAGTTATTTCAACAATTTTATGCTATTATGCTATAAAAACTACACCAAAATTTAAAAAAGTATTTGTACTTATTGCTACATTACCTGTATTTTTGCAACAAGCCATGGGAATTAATATGGATTATATGACTAATTCTGTAGCAATTTTGTACATTGCCACAATATTAAAATATTGCTTTGAAGATAGAACTCTTAACATACAAGACATAGTTGTTTTAACCATTGAAGGCATAGTATTAGGCTTTTGTAAATTTGGATATTTTCCGCTTCTATTATTAATATTTATGATTCCAAATGAGAAAATGAAAAATAATAAGGTAGGAATTATATTTAAGATTGTATTATGTGTTATTCCAATAATAATATCTTGCTTGGCAAATTTTTCATATGTTAGTAAACCTAACATGAATGAAAATGAAATGTATACAATAAGTACAGTTATAAATAATCCAATTAATTCTTTTAAGATTTGTGCAAGAACTTTTTTGAAAAGGTGTATAGGTGATGTTTTTTTAAAGTTAATCGATGGATTTGGTTGGAGTACAAAATATCAAATTGAAACTTTTTTATGGATTGTAGGAAGTATATATATTATTCTAATGTTTTCTGACAATGAAGATAGCTGTTGTTTAAAGAGAAAAGATAGGATTAATTTTTTAATAATTTTTTCTATTATATACTTAATATTATATGGGGTAGCCTTTACAGAATGGACAAGTTTAAATATGAACACTATAAATGGATTACAAGCAAGATACTTTATACCAATATTACCACTTTTTTATATAGCAATATCAAATAATTTTTTAAAGTTGAATGTTAAAGATAAATGGAAATTCTATACTATTTTATTGTTTGTTGCTGAACTTTTATCAACTATGTCAATACTTATAGCTTTTTATTAAAATATATAAAACAAGGGATGAGTGCTTATGAAAAAAATAACATTTTTAATGTTACACTTAAATTATGGTGGAATAGAAAAACAAGTTACAACACTGGCAAATAATTTATGTGATAATTATGAAATAGAGATAATTTCGTTATATAACTTATTAAAAGGAAAATCCTTTTATAAATTAGATTCTAAAATTAATGTAAAATATCTACTTGATTTTGGACCAAATAAGAAAGAGATAATAGCTTCTTTAAAAAAAATAAGATTAATAGCTTTTTTTAAAGAATTAATTAAGTCAGTAAATATATTATATAAAAAGTATTTTGGAATAAAAAAAGTAGTAAATAACCTTAATACTGATATAGTAATATCCTCAAGAATAGAGTTTTCAAAACAAATAAAAAGGGATGATATAATAACTATAGCTCAAGAGCATTCATATATAAATACAAAGAAGTATCAAAAAAAAGTTAAAAAATCTTTTAAGGGGATTAAATATTTGGTGGTTATGACAAAGAAGGCTAAGGAAAAGTATGATGAATGGTTAAAAAATGAGAAAATAAAACCAGAAGTAATAGTTATACCAAATATAATAAATGAAAATAAAGAAAAAGTACTATCTAGCTTAGATTATAATCAAATAATATCTGTAGGAAGATTAGAAGATGTAAAAGATTTTGGAACATTAATAGATATTTTTTATGAAATTCAGAAAACAAATAACAAAGTTACACTAAAAATAATAGGTGATGGAAGTAAAAGAAAGGAACTTGAGGATAAAGTAAAACAATTAAGAATTTTAGAAAAAGTTACATTTACAGGAAGACTTGAGGAAGAAAAAATAAATCAAGAATTATTAAATTCTGATGTTTTTGTACTTACATCTAAAAGCGAAAGTTTTTCACTGGTACTTTGCGAAGCTATGAATTATGGTTTGCCGTGTGTTTCATTTGATATAGACGTAGGACCAAGAGAAATTATTCAAGACAATATAAATGGCTATTTAATAGAAAATAGGAATATTAATGAAATGATTAAAAAGCTAGAAAAATTATTATCTAATAAGGAAATTAGAAAAGAGTTTGGAATTAATGCTTTTAAAAATGCAAATAGATTTTATTATAATAATGTAAAACCATTATGGGAAAACATTATGAAGTAAAAATTAAAATAAATATTGTAAAAGTATGAGTAATAATATATAATATTTTATAGAAAATAATTATTTATTTTTAAGAGGAGATGTTTTTATTATGAAAAAAATATTAGTAACAGGTGGAGCTGGATATATAGGCTCTCATACATGTGTAGAATTACTTAATGCAGGATATGAATTAGTTGTAATAGATAACTTTTCAAATAGTAAACCAGAAGCTTTAGAAAATGTAAAAAAAATAACTGGAAAAGATTTTAAATTTTATGAAATAAATTATTTAGATAGAGAAAAATTAGAAAAAGTATTTGAAGAAAATGAAATTGATTCTGTTATAAACTTTGCTGGATATAAAGCAGTAGGAGAGTCTGTAGAAAAACCAGTGGAATATTATATAAACAACGTGTCTGGGGCATTGGTGTTGCTTGATACAATGAAAAAATACGGCGTTAAAAAATTTGTCTTTAGCTCTTCAGCTACTGTATATGGAGATCCTGAGACTGTACCAATAACAGAAGATTCAAAAATTGGTGGAACAACAAATCCTTATGGAACATCAAAATACATGATTGAATTAATACTTAACGATTTGTATAAATCAGATTCTTCATGGAATATAGTTATTTTGAGATATTTTAATCCAGTGGGAGCACACGAAAGTGGATTAATAGGTGAAAATCCAAAAGGCATTCCTAATAATTTAATGCCATATGTAGCTCAAGTAGCTGCTGGTAAACTAAAAGAGTTATCAGTTTTTGGCAATGACTATGACACAAAAGATGGAACAGGAGTTAGAGATTATATTCATGTTGTTGATTTAGCTATAGGCCATGTAAAAGCAATAGAAAAATTAAATAAAGAAGATAAAGGACTATATATATATAATCTTGGAACTGGAACAGGCTATAGTGTACTTGACATGGTAAAAGCTTTTGAAAAGGCAAATAATATAGAAGTACCATATAAAATTGCACCAAGAAGAGCAGGAGATATAGCAACATGTTATGCTGATCCTAAAAAAGCTTATGAAGAACTTCATTTTAAAACTTCTAAAACATTAGAAGATATGTGCAGAGATACTTGGAACTTTCAAAATAATCTTATTTAGTAAAAAAATAGAGGTATATATGGGAAAGATAAATTTAAAAGAAAAAAGCAAAATGATTTTTTTAATTTTAAGTATAATTATTATTGTATTAGTTTTGTTTATAGTATTTTTTAAAATAGAGGAAAAAACTAAAAAAGATATACCAATAATAAAAGATACAGAAAATAGCACGTTAGATAAAAAGGAAGAATCTGAGCTACTACCATCTAAAGTAGTAGCTTCAGTTCCTATATTTATGTATCATTTCATTTTGGATGATTATGGAAATTATCCTGATGTTGAAAACTTTTTAAAGCCAGAAACTTTAGAAGAGCAAATAAAATATATAGTTGATAATGGATATGAAACAATATTTGAAAATGAAATAGAAAAATTATATAAGTATAAAAAACCTGTTATGCTTACTTTTGATGATTGTTTTGTATATTTTTATAACAATGCATTTCCATTAGTAAAAAAATATAATGTTAAGGTCACTTTAAATTTGATTTATGATTATATAAATGGTGAAAATTATTTGACTGATGATCAAATAAAAGAAATGCTTGAAAGTGGATTGGTATCTATTGAATCTCATACTTTAACTCATAGAGAGCTTACTAAAATTTCTTCTGAAGAAGAAAGGAAGGAAATATTAGAATCAAAGGAAAATTTCGAAAAGAAATTTGGAATAGAACTTTCAACTATATGTTATCCTGTTGGTGATTATAATTCTGATACAATAGCAGTTGCAAAAGAAAAGTATAAATATGGTCTTGCAATGACTGGAGGAGTATACTATAGTAATATTCATACTGATTTGTATAAAATCCCAAGAATTTATGCTAATCGTTCTATGAGTATTAATACATTTGCAAATTATTTATCTAAGTCAAAAGTCGAAGTGACTTGGTAAGAATATAGAACTAAGAATGTAACTTTTACACATTTTTAGTTCTATTTTTGTCGATTATATAATATTTGTTAAAAAGTTCTTTACAAATTTTAAAAGTATGCTAGTATATAATTAAAAAGTTTTTTTCTTAGTTTTAAATCTAAAATTTTATTTCTTTTATTCTCTTAAAAAAAATTACGTATAATAAAACTAAATTGTTTTGTTCGTATTTGTTGAAAAAAATGTAAAAATATAGTAAAATCTAGGTGTGATAGCATTATGAAGGTTTTAATAATTGGAAGTGTAGCAAGTGGTAAATCTACTCTAGCAAGGAAATTATCTAATAAATCTAATATTAAGAGTTATGAGATAGATTCAATTGTTCATGATGATGTAAATAATATAAAAAGAAAAAATGAAGAGCAACAAAAAATAATAAAGAAAATAGATAATCAAAATGAATGGATAATTGAAGGAACCTTAAGAAGGAATTTATATAATCTATTAGAGATGGCTGATAATATAATTTATGTGGATACTCCTCTAATTATAAGAAAGAAGAGAATTCTGACTAGATATATAAAACAAAAATTAGGAATTGAGAAATGTGGATATAAGCCAAGTTATAAAATGTTGAAAAATATGTATACATGGACTAAAGAATTTGAAAGTAAAAGAAAAGACTTCGAAGATATTTTAAAAAAGTACCAAGAAAAAGTGATTGTAGTTAAAAATAGTAATGATATAAATGAAGATTATATAATGAAAAGGAGAATGCTATGAAATGTATAACTATAAAACAACCTTTTGCTAGTTTAATTGCCGAAGGATTAAAGGAATATGAATTTAGAACTTGGAAAACAAATTATAGAGGAGAAATACTAATTCATGCTGGAAAAACTATAGATAAAAAGGCAATGAAGAAATTTGAAAGATATAACTTAGAGTATCCTACAGGTTGTATTATTGCCAAGGCTAATTTGACTAATTGCATAAAAGTAGATGATGAGTTTAAGAAAGTTTTAAAAGAAGAAAATGAATTAGTTTATTCAGGAGTGTTGAACAATAAAGAGTGTACTGAATTTGGATTTAAACTTGAAAATTTAGAAAAAATTAAAAATATTGAAGTTAACGGAAAGTTAAGTTTATGGGAATATAATTTAGGTGATTTAACATGAAAAATGAAGAATATATAAAATATACATATAAACATAGAAAAATTGTTATATATTTAGCAGAAAAATATATTAAAGAAGAAATGGTATTAAATCAAATTAAAAAGCATGATATAGATAAGTTATTTCTGTATATGTTTTATGGTAAAAAAGATATATCGAAAATTCATAGAACATTATCTAATCATCATGATAATAAAAAAGAAAAAACATATATAGATTATGTAGAAATGGTACTGGACTGGGAAAGTGCAAGATACACTAAGCCAGACAAACCATTAAACGCATATGATACGTTATATAAATATTATCCTCATATGGAAAATAAAATATTGCCTATACTAAGAAAATTTGGAATTGATAAAAGTGGTTTGGAAATGGAAGAAGATGTATTAAATTATGCTAAAAATATAGATGATTCGAAAGAAAGTATAAAAAAAGAACTAAAAGAATATATAGATGAATATTTTAATTAAGTTTGTAAGAAAAGGAGGAATTTATGATTGGTAATTATAAAGTGATAACACTATGTGGTTCATCTAGATTTAAAGAAGAATTTTTTAAAGTTCAAAAAGATTTAACTTTAAAAGGAAATATAGTAATTTCTTTAGGTTTATTTGGACATTCTGGAGATAACGAAGTGTGGGAAAATATGGATGAAGGTACTTTAACTAATACTAAAAAAATGTTAGATGATATGCATAAAAGAAAAATAGATATGGCTGATGAGATTTTTGTTGTAAATGTTGGTGGTTATATAGGAGAAAGTACAAAGTCTGAAATAGAGTATGCTAAAATACATGGAAAAAAAGTTAATTATTTAAAAAAATAAAAAATATATAGGAGTTTTTAAAAATGAAAGAAAAAAGTATTAAGTTAAGTAAGATAAAAGTAGCAATTTTTGATTTTGATGATACATTAGCCATTCATAAAGATAAAGATTTTTTAAAACATCGTAATGAAAGTGAAAATAATTTTTTAAATTATTTTATGAATGCTTATACAAGCCCAAGTACATTTTACGAAACTATTGAACCATGTAGTGTATTGGAACCTTTATATAAGCTGGTAAAGTTTTTTGAAAAAAATGGAGTTAAAATGTATTGTGTGACAGGAATACAGTTTTCTTTTAATATTAAGGCTAAAGAGGCTTTTGTGCATAATCACTATAGTGATAAAATAGAAGTTATTTCAACTAACTCTCAAAAATCAAAAGTAGAAGCTATTAAAATAATAAGTAAATTAAATAGATGTAATTTAAATGAAATATTATTTGTAGACGACCTTGAAGAAAATATTACTAGATTTAAAGATATGGGAGTAAAAGCCTTATTACCAAACGAAGTTGATATTTTATCTAAAGACTTGTAGTAAAATATTCAGATTAGGTTGTTACTGATAGAAAATAATTAATGTAAATAATAATTTAGGAGGCTATTGTGAAACAAAATATTTATGATGATAAAGAATTTTTCAAAAAATATGATGAACTTAGAATTGAAAAAAGAGGTTTAAATGCAAATGATTTAATTGAAATTCCAGCTTTTAGAAATATCATGCCTAATGTTACAGGTAAAAAAATATTAGATTTAGGTTGTGGATATGGAGAAAATGATAAATATTATAAAGAATTAGGTGCAAAAAGCATATTAGGTTTGGATATTTCTACGCATATGATAGATATTGCAAATAAATATAACAAGTTAAGTGATATAGATTATAAAGTAATGGCTATGGAAGATATATCTCAAATTAATGATAAGTTTGATATAGTAATATCATCGCTTGCATTTCACTATATAAAAGACTATAACAAATTATTAAAAGATATTTACAATTTACTAAATAAAGATGGATATTTAATATTCTCACAGGAGCATCCATTTAAAACATGTATTAAATATACAGAAAATGTTAAGAAGGGACATATAATTATTGATAATAAATATTTTGGATTATTTTCGGATTACAATAGGCCTGGTATGAGAACTAAGGAATGGCTTGACAAAACTGTTATAAAGTATCATAGAACATTTACTGAAATTATTAATGGGCTTGTAAAAAATGGTTTTTATGTTGAAAGAATAGAAGAGCCTGTTGCAACTCAAGATGCTTTAAATAAAAATCCAAAATATATAAATCAATTAGATAGACCATTCTTTTTGATTGTTAAAGCGAAGAAAGTTGTATAAATTATATAGAATATTTAGAAATGTTTATGAAAAAGAGAGGAATAGAAAAAATGAAGTTTGAGAAAGAAATAACTGTAACAACAAATACATCAAAAAAAGATTTAATAAGCTTTTTTGATGTTAATAATTATAAAAAAGTAGATGATTATGTCGTAGATGATATATATTATGTTTTAAATGGTGTAGATTTAAATGCAAATCCATTGGATGTTTTAAAGAAATGTGTTTTAGTTAGAAGTATTGATAATAAAAAGCATTATCTTGTGTATAAATACAAAGAATATGATGAGAGCGAAAATATAATTAAGCAAGGAAAATCAAAAGTACAAGTTATTAGTAAGGAAGACGCCAAATCGTTTTTAAAAATAATAGAGTATAAAGAATTAATAAGAATAGTTGACCATATAGAAGTTTATGAAAAGAATGGATTGCAAATTTGTGTTGAAGAAGTTAATGATAAATATTTATTTATTGAAATAGAAGAAAGTGAAAAGTATAATACCATAGAAAAAATGATTGACGCTTTAGAAAATACAGGAATTAATTACGACAAAAGCAATTATTTCGTAAAAAAAGCAAAAATAATTTTTGAGGAAAAATATGGTAATAAAACAAGATAAACTGTATAAGTCGACTTTTTATCTATTGATAGAGGAATTAAAGAAATAAAAATATAGGGGTTAGGAGAGTAATGAAAAAGATAAATTACCTATTGATAATGATTGCAATATTAGGAATAGTATTTGCATTTTTCCTTTTTATTAAAGAAGGTATTGCAATAGACGTAAATTCCAAAAACAAAGAGTTTGTTTACCAGTCTTTAAATGGAGAAATAGAAAATCCAGATAATGTTACTAAAATTATATTAGGGGAAGGCTGGAATTCTGGTAAATTGACAATTTATCACTCTTTTGGAAAAAAAGAAACATTGTATATTACAGAGGGAAAGTTTAAATTAGGACAGTTAGAAAGATATATTAAGGAAAATGGTCATAACTTAGATAATATAGGTTTTGTTCTAATAGGGATTTCTAGCTTAATTGTATTATATTTGTTTGTATGTAGAAATTTAAAAAATAAGTTCAAAAGATAAAATCATAATTTATATAAAAGTTAGTAAAATAGCATGTGCAGGTGCTAATGTTATTTTTGAAAGAGAACTACGGACAAAAAAAGATAGAGAACAAATTGTTGAATATTATGAATAGCTAAATTATACTTTGATAATTTCTTAAATGAAGCAAAAATGATTAGAATGTAAGTGAAAATAATGAATATGTATCAAAAAAGAAAAATGAGAAAAAATAAAAAAATGAACGAAGATACAAAAACTTTACCATCAACGAGTATCAACTGGTAAAGAACGACTTATATAAACATTCGTTTAAGCCCTTACTTTATAAGACTTTTAATTAAATTCCTTTTTACATTTTTCCAAAAAAATCAATAAAAATTATAAGGAAAATCAGGTGAGAACGACATAAAGAAACATTTATGATAAATAAAGGAGGTCATTTTATGAAAAAAAATAGTATTACGATTAGATCAAGTGCTGCTGAATATCTAACTTTTATTGCAGCAACCGGAACTGATAAAGAAACAATTGAAGTAAGATATGAACATGAAAATATTTGGCTTACTCAAAAAATGTTATCAACTCTCTATAATGTAGAAATAAATACAATAAATTATCATATTAAAAAAATATATAATGATAATGAATTGAAAGAAGAATCAACTATTCGAAAATTTCGAATAGTTCAAAAGGAAGGAAATAGGGAAGTATCAAGGGATGTAGTTCATTATAATTTGCAAATGATTATAGCAATTGGATTTAAAGTGGATAATGAACGTGCAGTTCAATTTCGAAAATGGGTTAATGAAATAGTGAAAGAATATACTATTAAAGGTTTTGCAATGGATGATGAAAGACTAAAAAATGGTGGTTCTATTTTAACAGAAAAATATTTCGATGAATTACTTGAACGAATTAGGGAAATAAGGCTTTCTGAAAGAAGATTTTACCAAAAAATAACTGATATATATGCTACAAGTATTGATTATGATAAAACCTCAAAAACAACTTTGGAATTTTTTAAAAAAGTTCAAAATAAAATGCACTATTCTGTAACTGGCAATACTGCAGCAGAAATTATATATAATAGGGCAACAAGACATTTACCTATGACTATGGAAGATTGGGCTAATAAATTAGATGAATTCTTAAAACTTACTGATAGAGAAATATTACAAGATGCTGTAAAATATCACATAAAATAGCGTGTGATAAAGCAATAACTGAATTTGAAAAATATAGAATTATTCAAGATAAATTATATGAATCAGATTTTGATAAATATTTAATTGAACTTGAAAAAGTTGAAAGGAGTGATGAAAATGAATGATAATAAAACAAATATCAACTGGTAAGTGGGGAGTTATGAAAAACTAAAGGAGAGAATTGATGGGAGATAATAAATTAATTATATATAAAAATAGTGATGGTGATATCATTGTAGATGCTATTTATAAAGATGAAACTTTATGGTTATCGCAAAAAGGAATGTCAAAGGTTTTTGAATGTTCTACAGATAATATAAGTTTACACTTGAAACATATATTTGAAG
>OIZL01000912.1_pt1 | contig 18709 bp, 16 predicted proteins | sample 1588541 | NCBI WGS metagenome assembly OIZL01 (sample SAMN03283285) | human gut metagenome | biome: human-associated habitat; material: feces | host: Homo sapiens | place: Peru | collected 2012 | reverse complement strand
CACTTACTGCCGATGATGTGCACGGAAATACCATCTCTGTCAATAAAGCAATGGTTGATAAAAGCACTGATGAATGGGTTATAAAAACCACAAAGACCGTATCAAGCACTAGGGATATTGAAATGCCTGAGTTCGTAGTAAACAAGTTTCCCTCTTCAGGCCGCCTTGTAAATATAAGCCCCAATCAAGTGACCTCCCGATTTGAAAGGGCCTTGAAACATTTAAAAATAACACCGTTTCGCTTCCATGATCTCCGACACTATGCTGCCAGTATCATGCACGCCATAGGTGTTCCAGATCAATACATCATGCAACGTGGTGGTTGGTCATCCGATCATACATTAAAAGCTATCTACCGAGGAACTATTGAAGAATATACTCAGAAATACAATGCCATAACACTGCAACATTTTGACGAAATGCAACACGAAATGCAACACAAAAAATAAAAAGCCTAGTATACACTAGACTTTTCAAGAGCTGCTGACGGGAATCGGACCCGTGACCTCCGCACTACCAATGCGACGCTCTACCGACTGAGCCACAGCAGCTTGTACAAAATATATTGCTTTTTGTCACCGAACTGTAGTATATCATAGCGCTTTCTGCTTTGTCAATACTCAATTTAAAAAGATCCGCTCCTCTATCTGCCAAGCTGCTTTTTGAGCTTATTTTTCAGCCGTTGGAGCGCATTGTCGGTGGATTTTTCATCTCTCCCAAGGACCCTCGCGATCTGCTGATACCCCATGCCGGTCAGATACAGATCCAGCACCTGTTTTTCAAAGGCGCTCAGCTCTTTCGCGATGATCTTCTCCAGACGGTCGACGTTCTCGCGGTCGATCACCAGATCCTCCGGACTCTGCTCAAACCGGGCTGCAAGCACCTCTGCCATCTCCCCCTCTTCGCTGTCCTGGCTCTGTCCGCCGCTGAGCGACACGTAGGTATTGAGCGGAATGTGCTTCTGCCTTCTGGACGCCTGCACAGCCGTGTACATCTGTCTGGATACGCACAGATCCGCAAAGGTCGCAAAGCTGGCATCTCTTCCGCTGTCATAGTCCCTCAGGGCCTTGAAAAGACCGATCATGCCTTCCTGGATGAGATCGTCATTGTCTGCCCCCAGGATGTACATGGATCTTGCCTTATTCCTGACCAGCCCCTTATATTTGTCCATGATATAGTCTGTGATGCTGCTTTCTCCGTCCCTAAGCCGCTGGAGCAGTTCTTCATCACTGTACTGTCTGTAATCTTCTTTCATCATATCTCACTATTTCTGCCGCGAAATGCTCTGCCAGGATCTGATAGCCCTGCGGATTGCAGTGCACGCCGTCCGGCATATATTCTTCCACGATATTCGCGTCGTGGCTGTCCAGAATATTGGAATTGTACAGGTCGACCACCTGAAAGCCATATTCGTCTGCCAGCGTAAGGATCACATCTGCAAAATCCTTCTGGGGCAGGAGGTAACTCCGCTCGCTCCGCAGATAGTCGTGCAGGATATTCGGCAGGGGCGTAGCAAAAAATACCGTCGCGTCAGGATAATTTTCCTTTATGCCCCGCATCAGCTCGTCCAGATCCCCGCAGAAGGTTCTCGCCTCCCGCTGTTCCAGATTGCCAAATTCCGCCTCTGACACGCAGAAGCCGTCGTTGGTTCCGCCCATCACCAGAATGATGTCCGTATCCTCCGGGATCTCCTGATAGCGGTCTGCAAAGGCGTCCGCCCAGTATCTTCCGATGGACGATCCTCCGATTCCAAGGTTGGTCACTTCTTCCGCGCCTAAAAGCTCTTTCAGCCGCGCCGGGTAGGAATACTGCTGATAATCCTCCAGATTATCCAGGTTGGAGGCCGCCGTGATGCTGTCACCGAGACAGGCGATCTTTTTCCCGGAAAAATCGAGGGTGCTCTCCGCAAGACACTCCCTGTCTGCCTGATTCACCTCAAGCGTTTCTTCCAGCGACGTCCGGTACTGTCTCCGCTCCTCCAGCGTCATTTCGGGCTGTACATAGATCACGCGCCAGGGATCAAAAATGCTGTTTTCCACCATCGCCGGATCATAGTAATTGATCTCCCGGTTCCCCGACACGTCATTTCCTGAAACATTGCCTTCCCACAAGGAAAGCAGGTTGTCCGAAACCTGACACACATTTGTTTCTTCCTGCTGCCCGGAGATTGTCAGAAACATATTTCCGGAGACGCTGACGTTCGCTGAGACGGTCTGCCCGGATATGTTGTTTCCGGAAACGTCCACCCGGTTTCCCGACACGTCTGTCTGATTTCCGGATACCGCCAGATTCCCGGAAACCTGTCCGCTTCCGACAGACGCCTGGTTATCTGAGACGGTCGTCTCTCCACTGTTGATCTGGTCGATCAGCACATGCAGCTCTTCTTTGTTGTTCTGCAATTCCCGGATTTCCTGCTGCATCTCCTGCACACGGCTCTGTGCCTGTGCGTTTCGCTCATAGACCGCTTCAAATTGCTGCTCGCGCTCTTCCAGCTCCCGTACTTCCCGCTCATATACGCTCTGGCTCACCCGCACGCCTACCAGCGCGACGATGACTAGCGTAAGTACCGCGATCAGCCCGGTCAGCAAACGATTTATCTTTTTCATTGCAGTCTCTGTCTCACGATCTCAAAGGCAAGCACTCCTGCCGCCACGGAGGCATTCAGGGAATCGATATCGCCGCGCATCGGGATCGATGCGACGAGATCACATTTTTCCTTCACCAGTCTGCCTACACCGGTTCCTTCGTTTCCGATCACAAGACCGATCGGTCCTTTCAGGTCAAGCTGGTACATCTGCGTGCCGTCCATATCTGCACAGACGAACCACAGCCCTTCTTTTTTCAGCTCCTCGATCGTCTGTGACAGGTTCGTCACCTTGGCGACCGGCGTATAGTTGAGCGCTCCCGCCGACGCCTTGGCAACGGTGGCTGTCAGCCCGACTGCACGGTTCTTGGGGATGATCACTCCGTGCGCGCCCGCCAGATTGGCTGTACGGATGATAGCTCCCAGGTTATGCGGATCTTCTATATTATCCAGCAGGATGATAAACGGCGGCTCGCCCTTCTCTTCTGCCTTGCGCAGAATATCCTCCACCTCGGCATAAGCGTAGGCTGCCGCGCTGGCGATCACGCCCTGGTGTTTTCCCGTCTCGGACATCTGATCCAGACGTTCCTTCGAAACGTATTTGATAAGGCTTCCATGCTTCGTTGCCTCACGCTTGATGGACAGGATCGGCCCGTCCTGGCATCCGTCCAGCACATAGAGCTTGTCTATCGTCCTGCCTGCCCGGAAAGCCTCCATCACCGCATTGCGCCCTTCTATTGTAAACTGCGTATTATCCATATCATTTTTCATTTTTATACTGCCTTTCCTCTCAGATCTCCATCTGCACTTTTGCCAGCCCGTTCTGGATCAGCTCCAGCATCCGCTCCTGTTTTCCTTGCAGATACAGATAGCCGCACAGCGCCTCAAGTCCTGTCGCTTTCCGGTACTCAATGATCGAAGCGTTCTTCGCCGAGGTGTACGACTTGGCGTTTCTTCCGCGGTGGTAGACCGCCTCTTCCTCGTCTGTCAGCTCGCTTTCCAGTGCGTCGATGATCTGCGCCTGTACCCTTGCATTTACATACTTCACTGCCTTCTTGTGCAGATTATTGGCAGACCGGTTTCCTCTCTCGACCACGATCGTGCGGATCACCAGATCATAGATGGCGTCTCCGATATAGGCAAGCGTCAGCGGCGAATAGGTTCTGATATCTACCTCTTCACAGGCAAATCGCTGCTTGATCGCGTCCAGAATTGTTATGCTCTCTTCCATTTTACTCCTTCGCGTGTATCCTCCAGCATGATTCCCTGTGCAAGCAGCATATCCCTGACCTCATCCGCGCGGGCAAAGTTCTTCGCCTTCCTTGCGTCCTGACGCTCCTGGATGAGCGCTTCGATCTGGGAATCCAGAATCTCCTCCTGTTTCTCTACGACCAGTCCGCAGATGTCGGACAGCATCACAATCTCTTCTTTCACAGCCTGAATAAACGCCTTGCTGGATCCTTCCGTCACCTTCGTGTTGGCAAACTTCACCAGATCAAAAATAGCCGTAACTGCATCTGCCGTATTAAAGTCATCATCCATGGCTTCGTCAAACGCCGTGATGTAACCCTTTGCCTCGTCAAGCAGCGTCTTTTCCTCGTCGCTCAGTTCACCCTGTGCATTTTTCAGCATAAAGTTCAGGTTTTCCACGCAGGTCAGAATACGGTCCAGCCCATTCTTGGCAGCCTCCATCAGATCGGCGCTGAAATTCAGCGGGCTTCTGTAGTGCGCTGAGAGTATGAAGAACCGAAGCACCTGAAGGTCATATTTTTCTGCAATATCGCGCACGGTAAAGAAATTGCCGAGCGACTTGGACATCTTCTTATTATCAATGTTCAAAAAGCCGTTGTGCATCCAGTATCTTGCAAAGGTCTTGCCGTTTGCCGCCTCCGACTGGGCAATCTCATTTTCATGGTGCGGGAAGATCAGATCCTCGCCGCCCGCATGGATGTCGATCTCGTCTCCGAGATATTTTTTGCTCATCACAGAGCACTCGATATGCCAGCCCGGGCGTCCCTGGCACCAGGGTGACTCCCAGTACGGCTCCCCTTCCTTCTTCGGCTTCCACAGCACGAAATCAAGCGGATCCTGCTTCTGATCCTCTCCGGACACCAGCAGCGAACGGTTGCCGCTTCTCAGATCGTCCAGATTCTTATGGGAAAGTTTTCCATACTCTTTGAAACTTCTCGTCTTATAGTAGACCGTCCCGTCTTCTGCCACGTAGGCGTGCCCCTTGTCGATCAGCGTCTGTATCATATCGATCATGCCTGCGATCTCTTTCGTAGCCTGCGGATGGGTGGTCGCCGGCTTCACGTGCAGCGCCTCCATATCCTTCTTGCACTCCGCGATATAGCGCTCAGAGATCACCTCCGGCGCAACGCCCTCTTCATTTGCCTTCTTGATGATCCTATCATCCACATCCGTAAAATTGGAGACGTAATTGACCGCATAGCCCTTGTGCTCCATATATCTTCTCACCGTGTCAAATACGATCATCGGTCTTGCATTTCCGATATGGATCAGGTTGTAGACGGTCGGTCCACATACGTACATGCTTACCTTTCCTTCCTCCAAAGGAACAAACTCTTCTTTTCTTCTGGACAGCGTGTTAAAAATCTTCATCTGACTCTCTCCCTCTTTCTCTATTTCTCTGCTCTCATAACCTTCAGTTCTCTCTCCAGATCCAGCAGACGGTTCGTCAGCTCGACATTGGCTCTCTGAAGATCCATGATGTCTTCTCTTACCGGATCAGGCAAATCTACCTGATCCAGTTCTTCCTGCGGCAGCGCCTTATTGTTGCGCTTCACTACACGCCCCGGCACGCCTACCACCGTCGAATTTGGCGGCACCTCTTCCAGCACTACGCTTCCGGCGCCGATCTTGCTGTTATCTCCGATCTTAAAGGACCCGAGCACCTTGGCTCCCGTACTGATCATCACGTTGTTTCCGATGGTCGGATGTCTCTTGCCCTGTTCCTTTCCGGTTCCTCCCAGCGTCACGCCCTGGTACAGCGTCACATTGTCTCCGATGATGCTCGTCTCTCCGATGATCACTCCGTTGCCGTGATCGATGAACAACCCTTTGCCGATCTGCGCTCCCGGATGAATCTCGATCCCGGTCTTGCGCACGCCCTTCTGGGAGACCCATCTTGCCCAGAAATAGTGCTTTTTCAGGTACAGCCTGTGGGCTATCCGATAGTATATCATCACCTTGAAGCTCGGATACAGAAAGACCTCCATATCCGAATGGATCGCCGGATCTCTCTCACGTATGATTCTGATTTCTTCCCGGATACTCTTGATGAAACCCATATACGTCAAATCCTTCCTGCATAAATTATCGTCTGATTTTAAATAGGTAAAACGCCATACAGCAAAAAAACCACCGATCTTCGCCCTTTCCTTTCGGAAAACAGAGACGAATAAATCCGCGGTTCCACTCTACTTAAAGAATACATCCGTATTCTTTCCCTCATGCCCTGTAACGGAGGCTGACCGTACCGAAGTACACAGACAGGCAGACTGTCCTTCTCCCGGCAGGACTCCCGGGCGCACTTCCCTTTTCTTTCCCGAAGACCGCTTGCAGCCGGTGACGGTCTATCTCTGTCTTTCCGGAAAAGGTACTCTTCCCTCTCAGTGTCCATGCTCTGTATGTCATCTATCTGTTATTAGAATATGCAAAAGAGAGCGATTTGTCAACCGTTATTCGCTCTCGACCATCCGGTATCCTACGCCGATCTCCGTAAAAATATACTGCGGATCCGCCGGATTCGTCTCCAGCTTTCTGCGTATGTTCGCCATATTCACACGAAGGATCCGGTTATTGCTGTCCGTGTACGGTCCCCACACATGGGAAAGCAGCGCGTCGTAGGTGACCACACAGCCGGCATTCTGTGCCAGAAACGTCAGGATCTTATACTCGATCTGCGTAAAATGCAGGATGTTTCCCTGCAGCGTGACCACGTGCTTGTCGTAGTCGATGACAAGCTCTCCCGCACGGTACTGGGGCGTATCTCCCTCCCCCACCGTCTTGCTCTGGCTCGCGTGCCTGAGCGAGGTCCGGATCCTTGCCAGAAGCTCTGAGGTTCCAAAGGGCTTGGTGATGTAATCGTCCGCCCCCGCGTCCAGCGCCTCCACTTTTTCCTTCTCCTGACTTCTCGCAGAGATGACCAGGATCGGAATGTTCGTCCAGCTCCTCAGTCTCCGTATCACTTCCATTCCGTCCATATCCGGAAGTCCCAGATCCAACAGGATCAGATCCGGACACAGGGACGCTGCCAGCGCCAGCCCGCTCTGCGCCGTCTGGACAAAATCCACCTTATACGACTGCGCCCGCAGCGACGTCGAAATAAAGTTGCATATATTTCTCTCGTCCTCTATCAGCAAAATCTGCTTTCGTATCACGTTGTTCCCACTCATATATCAGACCGAACCTTTCTCTTTGCCCGCGCTCCGCGGCAGTGAAAAATAAAATTCCGACCCCTGCTCATGGTTGACCGCATAGATCGTTCCATCATGCGCATGGATGATCGTCTTACAGATCGACAGACCAATACCAATCCCCCGGTTGGAATCCGAAACTTTGTTTTCTCCGTACGGCGTTCCGTCAAAGATCGTCTGCAATCTGTCCGGCGCAATTCCGATCCCGTAGTCCCTCACATGGAATGACACGGTATCCGGGTGCTCCTCCACAAAACAGCGCACAGGCTTCACACTCTTCGAGTGAACCAGTGCATTTTCCAGAAGATTGATCAGCACCTGCTCGATCAGCACGGCGTCCATCGGGATCATCACAAGACTTTCCGGCACTGAAACCTCGATCTGCGCGTCCGGGATCCGCTTCTTGATCCGCTGGATCGCAGCCGCCACGATCTCTTCCACCGGCTCCTCCGTCTTTTTGACCTTGCTGTCCTTATTCTGGATCCTGGTGACTGTCAGCAGATTTTCCACCATGTTGAGCAGCCATACCGCATCCTCCTGCACCTGTCCAACCATCTCGCGCTTTTCCTGCTCCGAAAGGATATCATAATTCTCCAGATAGGAGGCGCTCGAGCCGAGGATCGTTGTCAGCGGCGTTCGCAGGTCATGGGAGATCGCGCGCAGAAGGTTTGCCCGCATCTTTTCCTTCTCTGCCTCCGCAAGCAGTCTGTCGCGCTCCGCAATGATCTGTGTCTGCTGTTTCATATGCGCCGTCATCGTGCTTGTCAAAAGCGTCACTGCCAGCATTTCCAGGAAGGTAATCGGATAACCTGTCAGAGTAAAATTCAGCGCAAAAAAGGGGTAAGTAAACAGATAATTTACACAGATGACAGCCACCAGCGAAGCGATGATTCCATACAGATAGCCCTCTGTCATGCGAACGATCAGAAATAGTGCCAGAATATAGATCAAGGCAATATTAGCCGTATTCCCCGGCACCAGAATAAACAATCCGTAAGCCACTAAAGTAGCAAAAAGCATCCCGAAAAACGTGATGCTCCAATAAACCAGCTTTTTCTTCATATCGTACCTATAACGCCTTTCTTCCCCTTATCCGCAGCGATCTGCGGATAAGAAGACAGGAATATGAATACCCGGCTGTGTCAGCCAGAGCAGGCGTTTAGTCATTCATGGATATACCGAATCTCAGATGTCTGTAAAACTTCCACACAATGATCGCAGGCATCGCAAACATAAGATATGCACTGCTGAGAATTCCGGCTGCTCCGCCGATGATACAGATAATCCAAAGTCCTATACTCATTTCTGTCCCTCCATACAATTACCTTACTTTTCCCTCTCGGGATCTGTCATCATTGTAAAGATTTTTACAAAATTCTGGTATAGGACTGCCCGCTTCTTAACACAAACCGAACAGGGTTTTAGCATTTTCTTAACATACTATCTTTTAGGACAGCCGCCGCAGCCGCCACAGCCACTGGCGCCCACATCCGCGCTGTAAAGCTCTCTGGGCGTTGCGAGCATACAGATCGCCTGTGCCGAGATTCCTTCCCCGGCCCCGGTAAAGCCGAGTCCTTCCTCCGTCGTCGCCTTCACGTTGACCTGCTCCACCTCGATCTTCAGCGCTCCCGCGATATTCTCCCGCATCTGGTCGATGTACGGGCGCATCTTGGGCGCCTGCGCGATGATCGTCGCATCGATATTCTCGATCAGAAACGCCCGCTCCTCCAACAGCTCCCCCACCTTCCGGAGAAGCTCCATGGAATCCGCGTCCTTGTATGCGTTGTCCGTGTCCGGGAAATGCTTGCCGATATCTCCCAGCGCAGCCGCTCCCAGCAGGGCGTCCATCACCGCATGCAGAAGCACATCCGCATCCGAGTGGCCCAGAAGTCCCTTTTCATAGGGGATCTCTACCCCGCCTATCACACATTTTCTATTTTCCGTAAGGCGATGCACATCATAGCCCATTCCTATTCTCATGGATACCTCCTTGTCTGACCACGCGGCTTTCGCTTCGCACCCGTCCGTTCAAAGCCGCGCACGTTTCTTTTTTACAACACCTTTATTATACACAATCCCCGTCCGGATTACAAAGCCGCCTTTTTCCCTGTATATCTGCGGTAAAAGACAAAGGACATCACCGTTGCGATCGTCCAGCCAAACGGCCAGGAAAGCCAGATCCCTCTTGCTCCCATGCCCGCTGAAAAGACGTAGGCAAGGATCACCCGCAGGATCAGGTCTGTAAACGTGGAGAGCATAAACTGCCGCATCTGCTCCGCGCCGCGCAGCACACCGTCCGCCACCAGCTTGACCGCCACCACAAAATAAAACGGCGTCACGATCCGCAGAAATTCCATTCCTGTTTTCAGCGCGTCGCTTCCCGTGTCATCCATAAAGAGTAGCAGCATCTGTCTCCCCAGGAAAAAATACAGTAGGAAAAAGGGCACCACCACACAGACCGCCATCTTCATTCCCGTGCGGAAACCCGCCGCGATCCGCTCCTTCCTGCCCGCGCCCAGATTCTGCGCGGTAAAGCCGGAGACGCCGTTTCCCAACGTGGTAAATCCCGTGATGACAAAGGTATTGAGCTTGATCGCCGCGGAATATCCCGCGATAACACCCGATCCGTAAGAGTTTACCCGGCTCTGGATAAAGATATTGCCGATCGAGACAAAGCTCTGCTGCAGGATGCTCGGGATCGCGATCTTCCCGATATTTCCAAGAAGCTCCCAGGAAAACCAGGGTGCGCGCTCCGGCGTCTGGATCTCCCCGATCCTTTTTCGAAAGACGAGCAGGGAAAGCACACAGGCTACCCCCTGCGCCAGAAACGTCGCCCATGCCACACCGGCAACGCCCCATTCAAAGATCTTCACAAACACGAAATCCAGAATGATATTTCCGATGGAGGAGCCGATCAGGAAATACAGCGGCGTTTTTGAGTCCCCAAGCGAATTAAACATTCCCGTCGTGACATTATATAGAAACAGAAAGACAAAGCCGGCTATGTAGATCCTGAGGTAGAGCGCTCCCTGATCGAAGATGTTCTCCGGCGTCTGGATGGCTCTCATCATGGCGGGCGTCAGGAACAGCCCTGCCACGGTAAGCACGATCGAAAGAATGAGACCTGACAGAAGTGTTGTCGACACCGCCGTTCTCAGCTTTCCGAACTGCTTCGCACCAAAGAGCTGGGAAATGACCACCGCACAGCCGATATTGCTTCCTACCGCCACTGCCATGAAGATCATAGTGATCGGGTAGGACGCCCCCACCGCCGCGAGTGCGTCTTCCCCGGCAAATTTTCCGGCGATCATGCTGTCCGCCATGTTGTACAGCTGCTGGAACACAACGCTGATAAACATCGGCAGCGTATAGCGTATCAATGTCTTTTGTGGATTTCCCTGTGTCAGATCCTGAATCATTTCTCTTAACCTTTCCTTCCCTTTTGCCGTTTCCGGTTCTCTCCATAACACAAGACCGATGCCCTGACAGCACCGGTCTCTTCGGATGATCTTATCCTTTATTTTTCTCGTAGATGATCTGGAGTCCCTTGAGCAGAAGATCCTCGTCCAGATGGATCTCCTTGTGACAGTGCGGCACGATCTTTTTGGCCAGTCCGCCGGTTGCGATCACCGTCGCCTTGCTTCCCAGCTCTTCCTCGATCCGCTCAATGATCCCGTCAAGCGCCGCCGCGTTGCTGTAAACAATACCGCTTTTCATACAGTCGATGGTATTCCTGCCGATCACCTTTTTGGGTGCCTCGATCCCCACGCCCGCAAGCAGGGACGCATTGGCTGTCAGTGCGTCAAGGGAAACCCTTACGCCTGGAAGGATCATCCCTCCGAGACACGCCTTGTTCTCATCGATGACCGTCACCGTCGTCGCCGTACCCATATCGATGATAATCTGCGGAACCGGATAGTCTGCGATTCCTGCAACTGCCGCCGCCACCAGATCGGCGCCCACCTGTCCGGGCTGATCCAGAAGCAGATTCAGTCCTGTCTTGATCCCGGGACCGATCACCAGCACCTTCTTATGGAGGATCTTCTCCGCCGCCAGCTTTGCGACATTCGTCACCTGTGGAACGACTGAGGAAATGATCCCGCCCTCGATATCTGCCGGTTTGATCTTATAGATATCCAGCACCGTCTTCATATCCACGGCATACTCAATCTCTGTCTTTGTCCTGACTGTTGACAGCCGCTCGATAAACACCGGCTTCTCATTCTCGATACAGCCGATCACAATGTTTGTATTTCCTATATCTATCGCTAAAATCATCTGCTATCCTTTCCGCATATCCGCCGTTTCGCGTCTTTAGTCTGCAACCGTATTCTTTCCGATCCGGATGATCTGGACGATCGCGGAACTCAGTACGATATTGACTGCCATCTCGATCAGGAAATTCACGCCCACCAGCGCCAGGATCATATAGGTTCCTGCTGACGTATAACCGCTGGCTGCCGCCCACTCGTTGATCGTCGGCATAAAGAACGCAAGACATCCCAAAAGGAATACGCCGGTGTTGACGCAGGGGCAGATAACCGCTGCAGCCACAACCGCTGCCACCCGGTTCTTCGACGCAAGCAGACGATAGATCAGTCCCGCTGCCAGTCCGCAAAGAAGTCCTTTGGCAAGCACGGTGACGACTGTTCCCGGCACGCTGATCGCAAGAAACGCCGCTGCGTCAGTGATCAGCACCACGATCCCGAATACCAGACCAAGCCATGCTCCCGCCTTGTATCCGTAAAGAGCCGCTCCCACTACGATCGGTACGAGCACAAGCGAAATGTTGAAGAGTCCCGTCGGTCTGATAAAGACCGCCAGTGCCTGAAGCACGACGACGATCGCCGTCAGAAGTCCTACGCCTACGATGGTTTTTGTGTTACTTTTCATATTTACTTTTCCTCCTTGTTATTATTCCCACTGCAAAATTCCGTTTTGCTGCTCTCTGCCGCTGTGACAGTTTCTGCTTCTGTCCCTCTCGGGTGCAGTACAGATCGTCTGTGCAAAAACAGTTTTCCGTATGCAGTATCCGGGATACAACACAACAGTTACAGAGCGATTATAAATAAAAAAACGAAAAAAAGCAACTTTCTTTGCCTATGTTCCCTTTTTAATACATCCGTTTTCCAAAGAATCCCTTGTAAATCCTCCCGCCGCGTGTATACTGAAAGGGTAAACGCAAAACAATTTTCTTATAAAAGTGAGGTTCACCATGACTGAATTAAAACCGATGAAAGAGGGAAAAGTACGTGAGATCTACGACAACGGCGACAGCCTGATCATGGTCGCAACAGACCGCATAAGCTGCTTCGACGTCATTCTGAACAACCAGGTAACCAAGAAGGGCACAGTGCTGACGCAGATGTCCAAATTCTGGTTTGACCTGACGCAGGATATCCTGCCAAACCACATGATCTCCGTCGATGTGAAGGACATGCCGGAATTTTTCCAGCAGAAGAAATTCGACGGCAACAGCATGCTGTGCCGCAAGCTGGAGATGCTTCCGGTAGAATGTATCGTAAGAGGCTACATCACAGGCAGCGGCTGGGCCAGCTATCAGAAGGACGGCACCGTCTGCGGGATCCGTCTGCCGGAGGGACTGAAGGAATCCGAAAAGCTCCCGGAGCCGATCTACACCCCTTCGACCAAGGCAGAAATCGGCGACCACGATGAGAATATCTCCTACGAGCAGAGCGTCGCTTATCTGGAAAAACGCTTCCCCGGCAAGGGCGAGACATACGCCGCCAAGCTGCGCGACTACACCATCGCTCTGTACAAGAAATGCGCCGCCTACGCACTGACACGCGGCATCATCATTGCCGATACCAAGTTTGAATTCGGTCTGGATGAAAATGGAAATATTGTTCTCGGCGACGAAATGCTCACGCCGGACAGCTCCCGCTTCTGGCCTGCCGAAGGTTACGAAGCCGGACACGGCCAGCCTTCCTTCGACAAGCAGTTCGCCAGAGACTGGCTGAAAGCCAACGAAGGTCACAACTGGACGCTTCCGCAGGAGATCGTCGACAAGACGATCGAGAAGTATCTCCAGGCTTACGAGCTTCTGACCGGTCAGAAAATCACTTTAGACTAATTCCGCAAAGCAAAACCCCCGCGGGAGGATCGCCTGTCCGGCATCCTCCCGCGGGGGTTCTTATTATTCCAGTTCTTCCTCCTGTCCTTCCTGTATCATCAGAAGCCCGGTCAGCTCCTCCGTCAGCCGGAGGATATCTTCCATCATCACATCCGCGACCGCGACTCTGAGCTGTTCCATGTCTGCGGCGCAACTCTCCGGCAGCCGGCACTTTTCCAGCTCCTTCATCGCGGCGTCTGCCCCGTCCAGATCAAACGCATCAACGGCGTCATGCATCTTCAGCAAAAGATCCGTCAGTTCCCCCAGGGAAGCCTCCCTCAGCTCTTCACGCTGGTTCTCCCCGTACTCCCGCAGCACCGGTTTCAGCTTCCGGTAGCTTGCAAGAAGCAGCGGCGTCTCTTTGCGGATCGTCTCCAGATCTCCGGCATTTCCGCAGTCCTCCATGCGGTGGAACCATTCTGACAGCTTTCCTGCGCCGATCATCCGCGCTGTATTCTTGAGCGCGTGGACCTCGATCGTGTAATCCCGGATCATATTGTCCGCAAGGCACTTCTCCAGCTTCTGCGCCTTGGTATCGATCAGCTTGTAGAAATCTCCGAGCAGGCTGCGCCAGAGCTTTTCACTGCCGGACGCCTTCACGCCCGCCGCGCTGTCGATCCCCTCGATCACCGGCAGGTCTTTCTTCGCCGTCACATCCTCCTGCGGCTTTTCAGACGTATTCTTGACGATCAGCTCCCTCGGCAGCCACTTGCGGATACACTTACAGATCATCTTCATCTCGATCGGTTTGGCGACAAAGTCATCCATTCCCGCCTCCGTAAACTTCTCTCTCGCGTCCACGAGCGCGTTTGCGGTGAGCGCGACGATCGGTACCTTCTGATAATACTCTCCATCCATGGCGCGCAGCCTCTGCGTCGTCTCGATTCCATCCATCACCGGCATCATATGATCCATAAAGATAATATGATACTTTTTCTCTGCCACCATCTCAAGAGCCTTCTTACCGCTCTCCGCCACATCGATCTGCATCTTCAATGGCTCCAGCAGTCCCTGCGCAACCTTCAGGTTCATCTCGTTGTCATCCACGATCAGGATCGACGCCTGCGGCGCGGTGAAGTTCTGTACCTCATCCACCACCGTTCCCTGTACAACCTTCTCATGGTTGACCGTCTGGCAGAAATTCAGGCTGAACAACGGCTTGTTCAGCACCTTCGCCTCTTTCCATTCACACTCCTCCAGAAGCGGGTTCTGCACAACGCACAGCTCACCGATCTGGTCTTTCCGCTCTTTCAGGATCTGCGCGATCGCCCTGCTTCCCGCAACGTCCGTAAAGAAGAAATCCGCTTTTTTCCCCTCCTGCATCCACGCATCATACGGCAGCAGATTGGCTTTCATCGCGCCGACCAGCTTTTCGAAGTTTTCCCTCACGCAGGGTTTCTCAAAGTACCCTGTCACCTGTACTTCTCCCTGCTTTTGAAGCTCTGCCGCCGGTCTTTCGCCGCACAGCTTCTGATGGATATTAAAATAAAACTCGCTGCCTTCTCCATAGGTGCTCCGCACGCTGATCGCGCCGTGCATCAGCTCCACAAGCTGTCTGGAGATGGACAGACCCAGGCCCGTTCCTTCTTTTCCATGGTTCTTCCTGCTGTCTACCTGCTGGAAGGAGCCGAACAGCTTTCCAAGATCCTCCTCGCGGATTCCCTGTCCGGTGTCCTTCACCGCTACCAGGATTTCCACATCGTCTCCCTGTATTCTGCCAAGACGGATCTGCAGCTTGACATAGCCCTGCTCCGTAAATTTGATGGCGTTGTTGACCAGATTAATGATGATCTGGCGGATCCGCAGCGCGTCGCCGTACAGCGTGTGCGGAAGTCTCTCGTCCACATCGAACAGGATCTCCACATCCTTCTCTCCTGCCCTTGTCAAAAAGATCATGCCCAGATCGCTCAGCATGGACATCGGCTCGTATTCTGCCTCCACCAGCTCCATCTTTCCGGACTCGATCTTGGAGAAATCCAGAATATCGTTGATGATATTCAGCAGCGCATTTCCCGAATTGCGGATATTGTTCAGATACCCGACATCCTGCGGCGGAAGCTCCTCCCGGAGCAGGATCTCGGTCATACCGATGATCGCGTTCATCGGGGTGCGGATCTCATGCGACATATTGGAGACAAACGCCGATTTCGCCTGGTTTGCGCTCTCTGCCTGCTCCTTCAGTGCTTTCATGATCTCTGCCTGCTCCCTTGCGCTTTTGGTATAATTCACGCTTTCCGTGATGTCCTTCAGCACATACGTCTTGCCTATGTATACATTTTTCTTCGTGATCAGTCGGCTCTCCACCTCAAAGATCCGTCGGTCCTTCTCAATGGTCTGCTTCTGTAAAATGCAGTCGTCCAGCTTTTCCACGATCTCATCATATAGCTGGTGATCCTGCAGCGGCAGCAGCTTTTCCGCCTGGTCGTTGTAATAAAGGATATCGTTGTCGACATCCAGAACGATCAGTCCGTCCGACTGCTGGTCGACCGCCTCCTTGCGCGCGATCGTCAGCGCGTCGAGGATCCGGTCCTTGCTAAGTGCCGAGAATAGCACTATATAGCCGACCACATAGGCGATCAGCGTCGTATCATAGCCTCCCGTCAGACCGGCGGCATACGCCCCGTAGCCAACCGCCATGATGCCGATGATCGCCATGATCTTAACCAGTCCCTTTTTCTCGATCTCGTTCCTCGTCCGCCGGTACCGGATAAGCGGCAGCACCAGCATCACAATGAGATAGAACACGACCAGAAAACGATAGATTACATGCGCCGGTCCGTGCCCCTTTACCAGATGCGGGAAAAGACCGGTCTGCACAAATTCCGTGGTTGTGTAATACAGATCGTGCTGTTCACAGGTGAACACCAGCATCACCACGACCATATGCACGCACGCCAGCACAACTTTGGTCCACCTCGGCAGCGTCACCTTGCAGAATTCCAGCACGAACAAAACCATGCAGTACAAAACGAACGGTTTCCCCAGATAGGAAAACTTCACGGCCTCCACCGCCTCTTCCGCGGTCTTTGCCTGCATTTCCAGAAGATACCCCGCAAAGGTCGCCAGCAGGGCGACATTGAGCATGACCACCCGGACCATCTGACGGCTCGGCTCCTGCGTGAGCAGATAAAACAGCCCCAGGAAAAGCATAAAAATTCCGATATATTGTATTCCGATTAAAATTGTGTACATCAGGCGTCCTTCTCCACTTTATCTTCAAATTCCTTCACCGGCATGGGCTTTGCGAAATAAAATCCCTGGATCATATCGCATCCCTGTCCCGCCAGGAAATCAACCTGTTCCTTCTTCTCTACTCCTTCTGCCACGACGCGCATATTCAGGCTTCTCGCAAGCTGGATTGCCTCGCGCACGACGATCGCCCCTCTGCCGTCGTCATCCTCCCCGCGGAAAAACTCTCCGTCAAGCTTGAGCACATCAAGCGGAATGTCCTTGAGGGAATTCAGCGAAGAATAGCCGGCTCCAAAGTCGTCCATCGACACACGGAACCCATAATCCTTCAACTGTTTCACCGTCTCGACCAGCACGTCCTTGTCGTCAAAGAAGGCGCTCTCCGTCACCTCCAGCTCGATCAGTTCATGCGGCGGCCCATAGGCGTCCACAAGCTGACAGATATGCTCTGCAAGCCCCTCCTGCGCAAAATGCGCACGCGACACATTGACCGACACGGGAACGGTTTTCTTCCCCCGGATCTTCCACTCAGCCTGCAGCTTCGCGACATGTGAGATCATATAATCGTCGAGCTGCGTGATAAACCCATTTTCCTCAAAAATAGGGATAAACTTTCCGGGCGAGATGAATCCGTCCTGCGGGCTGATCCAGCGCACCAGCGCCTCCGCGCCCACCAGCTTCGCCTCGGTCGGACTGTATTTCGGCTGGAGATATACCTGGAATTCCTCATTTTTCAGCGCAAGATCCATCGTGTCTTCCACCTTGCGCTCCCAGAGCTGCTTCTCCAGAAGCTCCTTATCAAAGAAGCCGATCCGGTGCTCCTCCTGGCATTTGGTCGACATCTGCGCCGCATTTGCATAGTTGTACATCTGATCGATGTCCAGCTCGCTTCGCTGGCTTCTCCACCTCTTTCTTCCCAGGATCGGATCTGCCGGGATCAGGTAGGCGCCCGCATGGAAGTGGATCTTCTGCTCCGGCCGCAGTCCGGTCATCTCTGCCAGCAGTGAGCGCAGGCGTTTCCTGCAGATCTCTCTGGCTGCCTCTTCGTCCTCTCCGCCAACGCCTATCAGCATTGCGAAATCCGCGCTTTCATTCCGCGCGACCACCTCGTCTCTTCCGATGCGCGCCACAAGGAAGCCTGCCGTATCGGCAAGCAGCGCCTCGCCCTCCTTCACGCCGTAGCAGGCGCAGAAATTCTTATACCGCTCCAGATGGAGACACACCAGCGCATAGTTCTTTCTTCTGGCACGTGGCGTTGCCAGGATCCGGGACGCCGTATTCTTAAAGTAAAGCCAGTTGTTCTGGCCGGTCACATCGTCCAGATAGAGCATCTGCGTCATACGTCCCTGCATGACCACCGATTTGATCATATTCACCAGCAGGAAACACATCGGCAGCATCAGCATCAACAGCGTAAAAATACCGAATATGAGGACATAGAAAACGTCCTGACGCTGGATCTCCAGCACGCAGCGGACAAACAGCAGGTACTCCTGATCGTTATAGCTGAACGGCTCCCACATCCAGAACCGCTGGCTGACAACCGGCTGCTGTAACCAGGCTTCGTTCTGCACCTCCGGACCGCCACTTCCCATGCCGAACACGCTCTGCATCAGTTCACTCACCGGGACGCCGAAAAGGGTGTTCACCCCGTCATCCCACTCGCTGTCTCCCACAAAGACATAATTCTCGTTCAGCGTCACCTCTGCCACCATATCGAAATCCGGCTCTGAATCTCCCGTTTTCGCCAGCACACGCCTTTCCCGGTCAACGATATAGATTGCGCTGTCCTTTCCCATATAGGCGTCCACCTCTGCGGCAGCCTGTGCGAGGCTGCGTCCCCAGGTCATACTGTTGTTCAGCATTTCCACCGCGCCCTGCGTCTCCTCCGACATTTTCGATATCTTCGCGGAAAGGATATACTGCGCGAAGAACTGCACAAACAATCCCATCATGCTGACGCACAGCACCATAAAAACCAAAAAAGCAACCACCGTCGGCCATACTTTTCTTTTCCGAAGCAGCTTTAGCTTTTGTATCTTTTTATTCATGGATCTCTCCTTTTACACAACTACTTTTCTTCTTTTATCTCCTGTAAAAATCTCTAACGACAAATATGCAAGTATTGTATCACACGGTTTTGTAAAATAGAATACTCCCGTCCACGCATCTTGTCGTTTTAAGAATAAATTAGGAAATAGATAAGGTTTTTTAGGATTAAAACTTTTTTTGAGAAACCTCTTGACAAAACCCTATTATAGATTGTACAATAGCAAAGTCGGTTGCGGAAGTAACCGTATGATATGGGGTCTTAGCTCAGCTGGGAGAGCATCTGCCTTACAAGCAGAGGGTCATAGGTTCGAG
>OIZL01000911.1_pt1 | contig 18725 bp, 23 predicted proteins | sample 1588541 | NCBI WGS metagenome assembly OIZL01 (sample SAMN03283285) | human gut metagenome | biome: human-associated habitat; material: feces | host: Homo sapiens | place: Peru | collected 2012 | reverse complement strand
AAAACTCAAAATGATAAGTAATTATGCTAAATACTGATAATATTTAGAAGTATTTAATTTATAATTATTGTTATAAATTAAATGATTCATAATTAGTTTTTTCGAAACTCGAAGCAATCAAGTTTTATCAGGACTGGTTGCTTTTTGTATATAAGGAGAATTAAATGAGATATATATTGATATTAATTTTTACTATTGTAGGACTTATTGTAATTTGGTTTTATGAACCTAAAGTTGATGAAAAATTATTGAGTGTTTTTGATAATAAAGTAACAATAGATTATAATGACTTGGATGCTAAAAATGAATGGACTTATGAAATAAATAATGATAATTTAAAAGAAGTAAGCAGTGATAATTCAAAGTTTGTATTTGAGAGTAATAATGATGGTGAATCTGAATTAGTGTTTTATTATCAAAAAAGTGATAGTGATTATAAATATAAAGTTATTTATACATTTGAAGTAAAGGATGATAAGATCTATTGGAGAGAAGGTAAAACTGAAGGATTAATGTCTTTCCCTAAAGTATATTAAAATATACATATTTTTTAAATAATATGTATATTTTTATTTGTATTTGTGATAAAATTTCAGTAGGAGGATATACTTATGGAACCTTATAAAGCAAAAAAATTACCATTTGAATTTGAAATTACAAATGAAATATTAAATTTATTATGTGAAGCTAAAGAAGCATATGGAGAATATAAAGGATATTTAAAGAATATGTCTTATGATTACAAGTGTTTTTTAGAAAATGCTTTTATTAATGATATATTTTATTCATTTAAAATTGATAATGCTAAAATTGAAAAAGATAATATGTTTTATATGACTTATATGAGTAAAAATAATACATCTATTTTATATAATAATATTAAGAAAAGTTTGTTAGTTGGACTTACTTCTAGCAATAAAATTGGATTTTCATTAGAAACATTTAATAAAATTAATAAAACATTATTAAATGGTCTTAAGAAAGATAATTCTACTAAAGGAAGTGGACATTTAAGAAAGACTCAAACATATTTACTAAAGCCAGGTATTGCTGGTTCTAGTGTTTCTTTTGTACCACCTGTTCATACTGAACTTAATTCACTCATGAAAAATTTATGTGAATACATTAATTCAAAAGTAGATGAATCATTCATAAGTACTGCTATAACACATTATCAATTTGAAAAAATACATCCTTATGTATCTAATAATGGAAAGATGGGACGTGTTTTAATACCAATGCAATATTCTTATTATAAGAACGAACCTCCAATACTATTTATAAGTGAAAGTATAGATAATTTAAGAAATACATATTTTACAATGCTTAGTAATGAAGAAGATGATATATTACATTTTGTTAAATTTATTCTTCAATGTATTATTGAACAATGTACACTAAATATAAAGAAAATTAAAAAATTAAACAAATTGTATAAACATGATTTAGAGGAATTTAAAACTGAAATAGGAGGTTCAACTATATATAAAGTTTATCCTGAAATACTTAGAAGAATAGTATTTACTACTGCTGATATAGTTAATGATTGTAATTTACATATAAACTCTGTTAATAAAGTACTTAATAAACTTGTTGAAAAAGGCTACTTAATTAAAGAAAAAAAGAAAGGTACTAATAGAGTAACTTTCTGTTATAAAGCAGCTAATGATATATTCACTAAATAGAATCATTATATTCATAAATATTTAAATAATATAGAGCATTATTTTGATTTATATCTTCAAAATAAACGTATGCTCTATTTTTATTTTGATTTATTTTGTTAATAAGTTGTTCATAAGTATAAATATTAATATTCTTATATTTAGATAGAAACTTAGCATTTTTAATATATTTATTCATTATGATTTCTTTATAAATATTATTAAAATAATCCATATTGTCATAGTAATATTTATCACTAAATAGATAATTATTATTAAATATTGTAAGTGTTAAGATGTATCTTATTTCTAATTGGTTAATATTGAATATATTTTTTAAGAATGATATATAATTATCTATACCAAATAATATTGATTCTAATAAAGAAACATTATTTTTATGAATGAGCTTACTTTTTACTACTATTTCTTTATCAATATTAATGTCTTTTATCATGTCTATAAATTCATTACTATTAGTTATTTCTAATAAATCTGAACTATTTATAATATATTCGTTTAATAATATTTTATTTATTTTATCTTTCATCATTTTCCTCAAAAAACTTATCAATTGGTACGTTTAATACTATTGATATTTTATATAAATTATTAATACTTATTCCTTTCTTTGTTTTGTTACTTTCTAAACTACTTATAAGTGATACTGATACATTTATTAATTCAGCTAGTTTTTCTTGAGTGATTTTTTCACCTTTATATTCAAGTCTATATTTTTTGATATTTTTACCAATTATATCATTTAATTTATCTTGATTCATTTTTTCACCTAATATTATTATAAAATAATAAATATTATTTGTATAGTATAACATTACATAATTTATTTAATAAATAATATAAAATGTATTTAGGTGAAGTATATGACTAAATTTAAAAGAAACTTTGATTTTGATGATAATATTATTGAAACGATTGCTTATAATGTAATCAAATATAGAAAAATTAATGGTATAACTCAGGAACAATTAGCTGTAGATATTGGTGTGTCTCCTGAATTTATAAGAAAATTTGAAAGTACTCGTGGTAGTGAAGGATTATCACTATTATCACTTTATAAAATATCAATTGTACTTGGTACTTCTATAGACAAATTCTTTGAAAAGATTACCTGTCAATAAAAAAATTTTCGATTGGTACATTTAATATTCTACTTATTTTATATAAATTGTATATACTTAAACCTTGAGTAGTCTTTTTGCTTTCGAGGTTTCCAATTAGAGATGTGGATACATTAGCATATTCTGCGAGTGCTTCTTGAGTCATCTCTTTTTTAGTTAAACTATATAATTTTCTATAATATCTAACGTTTTTACCTATTATTGAATATATTTCTTTTTCGTCTTTAAATATATGTGAATTTTCCATATTATCTCCTAGTAATATTTTGCCATTAATTGATTTTTTTAACCATTTACTTTGAATGATAAATTATTATTGTCAGTGATAATTGAAAAAAATTCAAAAATTCCTTGAAAATATTGTGAAAATAGTGTATTATTTATAGGTGCCAAAAGGGGATGTTATTATGGATAAAATTATTAATTTTGCTGTTGTTGCTCATGTTGATGCAGGAAAGAGTACTTTAGTAGATGCATTACTTAAGCAAAACGGTGTATTTAGAGACAATGAACAAGTTGTTGATTGTGTAATGGATAGTGGAGATTTAGAACGTGAAAGAGGTATTACTATAACTGCTAAAAACTGTTCTATAAGATATAAAGGCTATAAAATGAATATAGTTGATACTCCAGGTCATGCTGATTTTTCTAGTGAAATAGAAAGAATTATTAAAACAGTAGACACAGTAGTATTACTTGTTGATTCAGCTGAAGGGCCAATGCCTCAAACAAGATTTGTATTGAAAGAAGCATTACAAAATGGACTTAGACCAATATTATTTATTAATAAAATAGATAAGAAAGATGCTAGAGCTGAAGAAGTTGTTAATATGACATTTGATTTATTCTGTGAATTAGGAGCAACTAATGAACAATTAGATTTTAAGATTATATATGGTATTGCTAAAGATGGTATTGCTAAGTATGAAGAAAATGATGATAATAAAGATATTACACCACTTTTAGATACTATTATAGAAACAACTAAACCTTTTGAAGGAAATGCTGATGATCCACTTCAATTTCAAATTTCATCACTTGATTATGATGATTATATTGGAAGACTTGGAATTGGTAGAATTAATAAGGGTAAAATTAAAGTTGGTGAAACAGTTGCTATATCTAAAAATGATGGTACTCTAACAAAAGAAAGAATTACTAAGATGTTTGTTAATGAAGGAATCAAGAGAAAAGAAGTAACTGAAGCATATTATGGTGATATAGTTACAGTAGCTGGATGTCCTGAAATATCAATTGGAGATACAATATGTGATGTTAATCAAATAGAACCACTACCTAAAATTGAAATAGAAAAACCAACACTATCAATGAATTTCTTAGTTAATAGTAGTCCATTTGCTGGAAGGGTTGGCAAATTCGTAACATCAAGACATTTAAGAGATAGATTAAATGCTGAGCTTGAACGTAATGTTGGACTTGAGGTTGAAGAATTACCTTCTAATGATGGATTTAAAGTATCAGGTCGTGGAGAACTTCACTTATCAATATTAATTGAAAATATGAGAAGAGAAGGATATGAACTTAGTGTATCTAAACCAGAAGTTATATTCCATGAAATAGATGGTGTTAAGTGTGAGCCTTATGAAAGAGTTGTTATAAATGTACCTAATGATTATTCTGGAACTATAATAAGTGATTTAAGTGAAAGAAAAGGTAATATGGAAATAATGGAACCTGCTGAAGATAATTATGTTAGACTTGAATTTTTAGTTCCAACAAGAGGATTAATTGGTTATAGAAGCAATTTCATAACTAATACTAAGGGTGAAGGAATCATGGTAAGAAGCTTTGATTCATATAAACCATATGCTGGTGAAATAGCTAGAAGAAAAAACGGAGTTCTTGTATCTATGGAAAGTGGTAAAGCATTTGGATATGCTCTTTATAACTTACTTGATAGAGGTACTATGTTAATAGAACCTGCGACTGATGTATATGCTGGTATGATAATTGGTATCCATAATAGAGAAAACGATTTAAATGTTAATCCATGTAAAAATAAAGAATTTTCAAATACAAGATCATCTGGTAGTGATGAAGCAATAACATTACCAAGAGCTAAAACTTATACTTTAGAAGAAGCACTTGAATTTATTGAAAGTGATGAACTTGTTGAAGTAACTCCTGATGCGATTAGACTTCGTAAGAAAATACTTGATGAAAAAGAAAGATATAGAAGTAATAGATAAGTAAGCAGAAATGTTTACTTTTTATTTTGAAAAAATTGATTAAATATATTAAATATGTTATTATTCTTATAGAATAGGAGTAATAAATATGGGATATAGTGTTAAATTAAATGATGTTTTTGAATTATCTGGGAATGATTATATAACTATTGATAAAACTGAATATAATGGCATTACTTATTATTTTACTAATAAATTAAATGGTGAAGAGCCAACTGATAAGTTTGTTGTTTTTAAAGATGTTGGTACTGGATTTGTAGAAGAAAAAAATAAAGAAGTACTTGATACAGTTTTAAAAACATTTAGTAATAATATGAATAGTAAATTAAGAACTATTAATAATTCTAAAGAATGAGGTAGATTATGGATACAGTGTTAGATAGATTAGAAAGAAGTATAGAAGATAATATTGAACTTGAAAAAGATTTAGGAATAGATGTTCAATCATATGGTATACAAGAACTTCAAAATAGATTTGAACTTTTTGATAATATTAAAAATGAAGCTTTTCGATTAGATAATGAATATGAACTTACTAGTGAGCAAAAAGAAAGAATTGATAAAATAACAGATATTGCTTATGATAAGGCTAATCAATTTAATCTTATTGCTGAAAGAAAACGTCAAGAACTTTTTGAACTTGGTAAAAGAAGAATAGAAATTAATAGGCAAATTAAAAGATTAGAGAGTGATATAGAAAAAGATAGCAATATAGTAAATGTTCAAGTTAAAGAAGGTTATGAGAAACCAGAATCACTTGCTAAATTGCAAGAAGAAGCTCAAAAAAGATTAGATGAAAATAAGTCATCTCTTGGAAATTTAATGAGTGAGAAAACTAACATTATACAAAGAATGAGAGATCTTCAATTTGGAGAAAGACCTAAAGCTAAAGATATTAATGAATCACATGATTTAAATGATGAAAATGAAAAAGTAGTAGAAAATAATAGTGATTTAGATAATAATCATGGAGAGGCAGTTTCTGAAGAAGAACAAGCCATTGAAAATGAAATTAAAGAAGGACATGATGGTAGTAGTGATAATGGAGAATCAACTTCTGAAGATATTGAAGAAGTAGAAGAAGCTATTGAACCATTGCCTCCAGTTAATGAAGAAATAGAAGATGAAGAAGAAAAAGATGAAGAAAAACAACAAGATTTAGCTGAGCAAATAACTGATGAACAAAATCAAAATCCGGAAGGAGAAACTTCTGAAGAACAAAATCAAGAACAAGAGCCAGAAGAGCCAATTGAACTTGATGATGAAGAACCTCAAATGCCAAATGTTAAAGCAAATAAGCCAAAAATAACTTGGAAAACAGTGTTACATGTTGCGGCTGGAATTGGTATTGGCGCTGCTGTATTCTTTGCTGCTGGGCCTCTTGGAGTAGGCATTATGTCTCTTGCTGGTGGACTTGCTAATAAATTTTTGAAACAAAGAAGAAATGAAATTGCTAGATTAAATAGACTAGGTGTGAGTACTAAAATAAATACTGTTGTTGAACCAAGACCGGGTCTAAAAGGATTAGTTGATAGAATCAAAAATAAATTTAGAACTGAAGAAGGTCTTCGTGATATGTCATGGATGATTAATTCTGCGATTATTACAGGTACAACACTTACTGTTGCTAGTACCGTTAATAATTTAATTCAGGCAAGAAATGCGGCTCAAGCTACAACTCCTTCAGTAGAACCTAATGTTAAGCCAGACCCTACACCTGTTAGAACAACACCAGAACCAACTCCAATTCAGCCAAAACCTAAGCCAGTTCAAACTACAGCAATACCTAATGTACAGCAACCAGTATCACAATATGATGGAATTAGAATAGGAGAAGGGGTTGGAAATTATAATGTAAGCGTGGGACATATAAGTTCAGATAGAGCTGTCATGGGACTTGATACTAAACCATTATTATCACAATATGTTAATAAAGATTCTATATTTGGTAGATTTGCTTCAGTTAATCCAGATGGCTCAATTGGACAAGTAATAAATACAAATGGATTATCAATAGAAGAATTTTGTGCGACTAATGGAATAGATCCAAGCAGAGTAGCTGTATCAGTAATGGATAAAGCAGGTGCAGACCAAGCATGGATTTCAGCAAGTGAATTAGTAAGCGGTATGGGAGGACCAACATTATGATAGATAAAGTAATAAAATTAGATAATAATCTTGAATATTATGTTTTAGATGAAATGGCATATGAGGGAAAAAACTATCTCATGGGACTTCAAGTTGATAACGAAAAAGAAGGTATAACAAATAATTACATTATTGTAGAAAGTCGTAGAGATTTAAATGGTAGTGTAACAATAGTTGATATAGATAATCCTGAATTACTTGAAAAAGTAGGGAATTTATTTATAGAAAGATTAAACAAATAAAAATAGAGAATTTAATTTCTCTATTTTTTAAATTTATTTAAAATTTTTGCAACTACAAATATTATTGCATCACTATTTTTGATAGCATATTTTTTACCTATAGCTTTTCCGCCTACTGTGAGAGATGATATTATTGAACTTGTAAGTAATGTTACTAATATTGTTGAAATATTAAATCTTACTGAAATATTCATAGCAAGCATTGCTCCAACTGAACCACTTACTATTCCACAAATATCACCAATTACATCATTACATATACTTGCAATTGTACTTGAATTTTTTATAAGTTTTACTGCTTCTTTTGAACCTTTTATTTTTTTAGAGCTTTTAGCATGAAATGATGCCTCATTTGCAGTTAATACAGCTGTACCAATTATATCAAATATAATACCAATTCCTATAAATATAATACATAATATTATTAAAAGTATTGTATTATTATATTTTGATATTAAAAAGTTTGATGTACTACTGAAAATTAAAGCTATAAAAAAAGTCATTAAAAATGCCTTAATTATCCAACTATCTTTTTTCATTTAACTCCCTTTAAGTATTGTATGGAATACTATAAATTAATTTTACGGCTTTGGTCGAGTTGAATTTCTCTAAATTCTTACCTTTAGTTACCTTTGGGCGATTTCTCTTTAAAAGAATTAATCATTTGTCACCAATATGATCACTCGATCACCACTTAGTCCGCACTTCAATCCTTATAATATATTCACGCTAGAGGTTTTCCCAGACAAACATAATTTACTATTATTCGCTTTTGCAATTTATTTTTCAATAATATCCCAATAAATCACTCACGACATGTGCTTTCATATTTCTCGAATTGTATTAAGGATTCGGATATATGCCATTATATCTTTTCCTTAAAACTAAAATTATATATCCACCCCAATCTGGGCGAAAGAAGCAAAATATATAAAGTATCATTTTACACAATTAATGGATTTTTAGCCCCATCTTCAAGTAGAATGTTTGACTAGCATAATGCTCCATACACCTAAATTATAACATATTTTAAAAATTTTGTAAATGAACAGCAATTATTCAATATATAATAACTCTTACTTTTTGTTCTTATTTTTAGTTTCTCTAACTAAAGCGATTATTGTTGAAGTGATTTCCATAATGTTACCTATAACACAAACGTATGCTTTAAATTTTAAATTATAGAATAACCATGCAATAGCGCAAAATCCAAATATATATTTATATACTCTTGGATTTTTAAATGTTGCTCCTATAGTATAGAGTATTGCAACTATAACAGGTAGTAGTGATAATGGGTTTGTATAATTTATGTATCCTATTATTCCTGTTATTATAATTATTATTCCTGATAAAATGATTGGAACTTGTTTTCTATTTTTATCATATTTGTAGAAAAGTATGTTTCTTACTACTGCCATTATATCCATATATGCAGCTGATATAGCACCAAGTAGAGCATATTGAAAAGCATATAACAAATGAGCAAAAGATTGAATCATCATCATATGTTTCTTTTTTCTACATTGAACTGAAAAAGATATCGTGAGCATTGCGGCTACACCAATAAGTTGTGCATATAATACATTTTTCATATTTTCTCCTATGATAATTATAATATTTTTTGATGCAAAAGTATATAACACTTTAAAAAAATTATTTATAATGATATAATCTATTCAAGAAGGAGAGGATCGTATGAGTTTTATTAAAGAAACAGAAAAGTATATACATGATGTAATTACAAAATGTGGATATGAAATTGATAATGTTAGTTTGGAGTCCTCTTCAAGACGCGACCTTGGTGAGTTTCAAATTAATGTATGTATGGCTCTTGCTAAAAAGTATGGAAAGAATCCAAGAGAACTTGCAAATGAAATAGTTACTAATTTTGATGAAAGATTTACAAATGTCAATATAGCTGGGCCTGGCTTTATTAATGTAACTATTAATGAAAAATATTTAATTGATAAGATAAATAATTCAATTAATAATGTTGATAGTTTAATTGATAAGATGGAAGAGAAAACTATTATTGTTGATTATGGTGGAGCAAATGCTGCTAAAGCACTTCATGTTGGTCATATGAGACCAGCTAATATTGGTGAATCACTTAAGAGGCTTGCTAAAACATTAGGAATGAATACAATAGGTGATGTTCATTTAGGTGATATAGGTAGACAATCCGGAATGATAATTAGTGAGATTAAGAAAAGAAAGCCTGATTTATGTTATTTTGATCCTGAATATAAAGGAAAGTATCCTAAACTTGAAATAACAGAAAAAGAACTTGCTATATATTATCCAGCTGCTAGTAATGATGCTAAAGAAAATCCAGAAAGAATGGAAGAAGTAAGAAAGATTACTGCTCTTGTTGATAGTGGCGTTGAACCATATTTTGGAATGTGGAAAGATATTGTAGAAGTATCTAGTAGAATAATAAAAAGAACATATGATTATTTAAATTGTGATTTTGAGTTGTGGGAAGGAGAATTATCATCTTTAAAATATGTTCCTGATACTCTTAAAGTATTAGAACCATATATGTATGAAAGTGATGGTGCTAAAGTAATTGATGTTAAAAAAGATGATGATAAACTCGAAGTACCACCATTAATAGTTATTAAAAATGATGGAGCTACTATATATGCAACTCGTGATTTGGCAACAATATATTCAAGAGTTAAATTATATAATCCAGATGAAATATGGTATATTGTTGATGCAAGACAATCATTATATTTTGAACAAGTATTTAGAGCATCATATAAATCTAAATTAGTACGTGATGATGTGAAACTTGCTCATTATTGGTTTGGAACTATGAATGGTAGTGATGGAAAACCATTTAAAACAAGAGATGGTGGAGTAGCATCATTAGATGGACTTATAAGTGATGTTAAAAATAAACTTCTTACTAAGTTAGATAAATATAGTGAAGAAGAAAAAAATAGCATTGCTGATATTCTTACAGTAGCAACTATTAAATATGCAGACCTTTTGCCATATAGAACTACTGATTATATATTTGATATTGATAAAATAACTTCATTTGAAGGTAAAACTGGTCCTTATGTTTTATATACTATGGTTAGAATTAAGTCAATACTTAATAAAATTGATAATAAAGATAGTATTATTCATGGAATATATGGTGATACTGAAAGAAATATATATATTAAATTACTTGAATTATCTAGGATGTTAAATAAAGCTTATAATGAGAAAACATTAAGTTATTTATGCGAATATTTATTTGATTTATGTAGTTTATTTAATAAGTTCTATGGTGAAACATCTATTCTTAATGAAAGTGATAGTGAAAAGAAAGAAAGTTATGTTGGACTTCTTAATGTGATGTATAATGTTGGTAGTAAATTACTTAATATATTAGCAATTGATATACCAGATAAGATGTAGAAGTATACGAAAGTGTACTTTTTTCTTTGTATTTTTTTCAAAATCATATTGTATCTTTAATTATAGTATGCTATAATACACTCGAACAAAAAAGTTCCTTGTTTCATTTTAAGTGAAGCCGTGAGACCAAAAGGAGGTGTAATAATGAATAAATATGAAATAATGTTTATCGTTAAGACTGATATTGATGAAAAAACTCAAAAAGAAGTTGTTAAGACTTTTGAAAAAGTATTAACTGATATGAAAGCTAAAGTAGTTAATTCTAAGGATATGGGTCAAAGAAAATTAGCTTATCCTATTAAGAAACAATTAAGAGGAAACTATTATGTATTTAACGTAGAAGCTAGTCCTGCTGCTGTTAAAGAATTTGATAGAAAAGCTAAAATCGATGAGAACATCTTAAGACATATTGTCATAAGAGAAGAGGAGTAGTTAATGAATAAAATTGTTTTAGTTGGAAGATTAACAAGGGATCCTGAACTTAGAAGTACAACTGCTGGATTTTCTACTGCTAGTTTTACAGTAGCAGTAAATCGTAATTTTAAAAATAAGGATGGTAATTATGATGCTGATTTCTTACCTTGTGTAGCATTTAGAAATACAGCAACATTTGTATCAAGATATTTTAAAAAAGGTAATTTAATTTGTGTTGAAGGTAGAGTACAAACTAGAAGTTATGATGCTCAAGATGGAAGTAAAAGATATGTTACTGAAATTGTTGTAGAAAATGCTGAGTTTGTAGGTGGAAAAAATGAAGGTTCTGCTCCTAGTGCTAACACAGATACTACATATATGGATGCTCCTAGTGAAGCACCTGTTGATGTAATGCCAGAATATGATATTTCAAAGTCAGATCCATATGAAAATTATGATAAGGATGTATCATTAAGTGATGATGATTTACCATTTCTATAATGGTTAACTTATTAAATTAAGGAGGATATAATGGCAGAATTTTATAGAAGAAAAAAAATATGTCAAATGTGTAATGGAAAATCAGTTGATCATAAAGATGTAATGATTGTTTCTAAATATATTAATGAAAAAGGAAAAATCTTACCTAGAAGAATGACTGGTGCTTGTGCTAAACATCAAAGACATATTGCTAATCAAATTAAGATTGCAAGATATATGGCTTTATTACCATATACAAAGTAGTTTCATATTTAGACTACTTTTTAAATGTATAATTTATTGTGATAACTTGTTTAATAATCCATATGGCGATAAGATAAATGTGGAGGTATATGATGGAAAATCTTTTAAATAAAAATGTTATTATTTCTATGCTAGTGCGTGGCATAGATGACTTATATATTAAGTATAAAGGAACAGTAACTTATATTGATGATGAGTTTATTTGTTTAGATGATAATACATATGTTGCTAGAAAATATATTTTATCAATAATAGTTAAATAAATATAGTCATATTAAACGAAGATAATTATATATTGTTTTCGTTTTTAAATGCAATAAAAAAGAGATTTTATTAATCTCTATTTCTACTTATTAGAAGTAATCTTGCTATTTGAAGGGCTGATGCAAGGAATCCAGCTACGTATGTAAATGCTGCTGCCTTTAATACTTTAGTTGCACCATTTGTATCTTGCTTTTCAATAAGACCACATTTTTGTAATTCTTCTTTAGCTCTTTTTGATGCATCAAATTCAACTGGAAGTGTTATTAATTGAAAGAATAATCCGACAGTTAGAAGTATTGCTCCGATTGTTATAAAATTAAATAAATCAAATATAAATCCTGAAAATACAAGTATTGAAGATAATCTTGACGTGAAGTTAACAACAGGAACTAATTTACTTCTAAATACTAGCATACTATAATGTTCTTTATCTTGTATTGCATGTCCAACTTCATGAGCAGCAACAGCACAAGCAGATATAGAATTACTATTGTAAATACCATCTGATAAACTTATTGTTTTATTTCTAGGATCATAATGGTCAGTAAGACTTCCATTAATTCTTCCGACTTTTACATTACTAAGCCCATTCATTTCAAGAATTTTTTCAGCAACTTCTTTACCAGTAAGTTTTCCACTATTTTGTTTCTTTGAATATTTACTATATGTTGAATTTATTCTCATATTAGCATACAGTGGTAAAACTATAATAATTATCATTAAAATTACATCTAAACTATAATAATCCATTTTTCATCACCAATATAATTGTATCATATAATTGTGAATTATTTATGAAGAAAATCCAAATGATACCTTTTTATCGATGTTAAATGATTCATATATAGTATTATTATCTATTTTTAATTTATTTGTTTTATAATTATTTATTTTATTTGATATTTGTTTGGCTTTACTAAATTCTTTATTTTTGATGTAATTTATTTTTTGTTCTTGTAATTCATTTAAATTATTTATTGTATCTGTTTCTATATGCTGTAATTTTATTTTTGAACATATCTTATCTAGCATATCGAGACTTTTATCTGGATTATATCTATCTTTAATATATTTATTTGATAAATCTACTATTGTTTCTAATTGTTTATTTGTGATATGGATATTATGAAATTTTTCATAATACTTTTTAGAATTTATTAGTATATTTAATGTTTCTTTAGTAGTTGGTTCTTTAATTAATATTGTTTGGAATCTTCTATTTAGTGCTCCGTCATTATATATAGATTTATAATATTCTTTTGTGGTAGTAGCCCCTATTATTTTTAATTTATTTCTTGCGATGTATGGCTTTAATATATTTGAAGCATCTATTGCTCCTTCTGCTCCTCCTGCACCTACTATAGTGTGTATTTCATCAAAAAATATAATTAAATTATTATTTTGTTCAAAGTATTCAATCATTTTATGAAATTTTTCTTCAAATTCTCCTCTATATCTTGTTCCACTTACTATTTTTGATATATTTATTGATATTATAGTTTTATTTAATAATTCTTTAGGAACTTCTTTTTTAACTATTTTATAAGCAAGTGCTTCTACTAATGCTGTTTTTCCTATACCTGGTTCACCAATTAATAATGGATTATTTTTATTTTTACGAAGTAAAATTTCTATTAATTCATTTAATTCTTTATGTCTTCCAGTGATAGGCTCATAGTCTTTCTTTTTGACTTGTTCATTTAGATTGATACCATATTCATTATCACTTTTATCGTGTAATAAATCATTATAAAGCTTGTTTAAATTAATATTTAGATTACTAAGTAATGAAATACCAATACCTTCTCCATATTCAAGTATTTCTATTAATATATCTTTTTCTGTTATATCTTTTTTATTTAGATTCATTAATATCTTTTTGAATAATGGTGTATATGATATTTGTTTTACTTTGTTAGTATTTACTATAGTTTTATTTACTTCTATTAAATATTCTTTGTAGGTAATATTTAGGTTGTTTAAAATATTTTTACATGGATTATCTAGTTTTAATATTGCTAATATAAAATGTTCTGTACCTATATATTGATGGTTTAGATTTAATGCTTCTAGTTCACTACATTTTAAAATTTTGATTAATGTTTCATTATATTTATTCATATTAATATTATGTTTTTTAAATAGAAATTAATGCATAAAAAAAGAATGAAAATTCATTCTTTAATTATATTACCATGGCAAGTATTATTGCTACCATTACTATTGCTAGTAAGGCTACTAATAATTTCCAAGTTCTCTTTAGCCATTCTTTATAAGGAATTCCTAGATAACTAAGTCCTAAAACTAATGCAACACTTGTAGGTGCAACAAACATTGTAACTCCATAAATGCCTTGAGCAAGTAATGCCATTACAGTTGTTGAAACATTTTGACCAGCGATTTGTGGTATTACATAGTTTACTACATATAACATGTCTACATGTAGAACTGAACCAAGTATCATTGTTATTGTACTAAAGAATATGTTAAATTTGCTTGTTGCTTTTAGTATAAAGTCTGCTATAGTAGGATATGTCATTGTATTACATGCAAAGTATACTACTGTATAAGATAATACTACAAGTACAGCTGAGTTTAATATCTTTTTAGTACCATCAATCATGTTATCTATTGTTTCTCTATGACTCATTCTATAGAATCTACCAAGTAATAATGCAGATAATATACACATTACAGCCATTTCAGCATAATGCCATGAACCAAATGCACTAACATTACCAAGTAATTTACCAAATATAGTAAATTTATCTTTACCAATTGCGAAGCTAGTGATTTTATTATTTAATGTTGTGAATATCTTAACATTGAATGTTGCTTCCCATGCTGTACAACCTAATACTAATAATACAAATAAGATTGCAAATATTACTATTATAGGTACAACTGAGTATTTGTTAGCTTTACTTTCGCCTGCGAATAAGTCTTCTGTTTCTATTGCTTTTTCTTCATCTTTTTTAACATTAGTTCTTTTTGCTTTATAAAGATAAAATACTAATGCTCCTAAAGAGAATACTAATATTCCAAGTCTATAATAGATACCATTTGATAGTTTAGATATTTTTAAACTTTCTTGAATAGCACCTACTATGTTGTAGCCAATTGTACTACCAATGTTACCAATTAACATAGCACCAAATGTAGCAACACATGCAGTTACTTTATCATAACCAAGTAATAAGATAATACTTATTAATGCTGGTATAAAGATAAATAACCAAAGTTCATAACTAAATACAGAAGTTAATGCTGCGATTAATACTGCTACAATAACTATGAAATGTAGTTCGTTGCCTTTAAACTTGTTTGCTATTTTTTCGATTGCTGCTCTATATTTTCCTGTTTTACCAAGAACACCATAAAGAGCTCCAACTGATAATAAGAACATTAATATTTGAACAAAATATCCAAAATCAGATGCTCCAAAAGAAGCGAATAGTAATTGCCAAAAATCAAAGAATCCTAATTGATTCATTCCTAGATCTACTAGTTCACCTGAATTGTAATATCCAGCTGGAAGTAGCCAAGTTAAAATAACAATAGCAAATAGAATAAACATGATTATTTTAAATAATCCACTCTTCTTCATATAATCCTCCTTGTTTTAATTATATAACAAAAAATACTGACTTTACAAGGAATTGTCAGTATTTTTATCATTTTCACAATTTATACATTTTATATGATTATAAAGTTCAATAATACAATTATTAAATTCTTCTTCTGTTTTTGATGAAGCAATCTTCTGTTTTAATTCTTTTGTATTTGGAATGTATTTTAAATATGCAAGTGCGTGTGTTTTAATATCAAGAAGTGCTTTTCTAGGATTTGTATCTTGTTTTAGTATTTCATAATGATGAACTAACATATCTATTCTTTCTTTATAAGTTGGTTTATCTATTATTTTACCATTTTCAACATATTCTACACATTCTTTTATGAACCATGGATTACCTATTGTTGCTCTACCTATCATTATTGCATCACAACCTGTTTCATCTATCATTCTTTTTGCATCTTCTATTGTTTTAATATCGCCATTACCTATGACAGGAATTTTTACTGCATTTTTAACTTCTTTTATTAAGCACCAATTTGCATTTCCTGTATAACCTTGTTCTCTTGTTCTTGGATGTATAGCAATAGCACTGGCACCTGCTTTTTCAATTATTTTAGCTACTTCTACACAATTAATAGAGTTCTTATCCCATCCGGCTCTTATTTTAACTGTTACAGGAATACTTACTGTATTTACTACAGCACTTACAATTTTATAAATTTTATCAGGGTTCTTAAGTAGACTTGAACCTGCTTGTGATTTAAGAGCAACTTTTGGTACAGGACATCCCATATTAATATCTATGATATCTGGATGAATATTTTTTTCAATGTATTTAGCAGCACTAATAAAACTATCTTCATCACTACCAAATATCTGTATACTAATAGGTCTTTCTTCATCATTTATTTTTAACATGTCTATAGTGTTTTTACTATTATATATAATTCCCATGTTACTTATCATTTCACTATAGATAAGTCCTGGATTCATTGATTTAATTATCTTTCTAAATGATTCATTTGATATACCTGCCATTGGTGCAAATACAATCCTATTATTTATTTTAACATTTCCTATTTTCCACATAATTTTTTCTCCAGTGATAATTTAACATTTTATAAACATTTTTGCAAGAAAAAAGTAGCTTATTCAGCTACTGCTGTTACTTCACATGTAATATCTTTAGTAACATTTAAGAATGTATATAAATAGCCTTCTGTTGTATTTTCTGTTTTTGATGGTTCTACTGAACATTTAATTGTTGGCTTAACTCCTGTAGTTCCTTTTAACATAAATGTTCCTGTCTTTCCTTCTTCAACACTATTGTCTGTACTACCTTTAACAATTGTTATTGTATCTGGAAGAGTTGTTATTTTAATATTATATTTTTTAATAGGTTTTTCTACGAAAGTTAATGTACATTTTGTATTATCTGTTATTTTTGATATTGTTATTTTATTATCTTTGAATTCTGCTTTTTGATCATTTGTACATTCTAGTTTAGGATTTTGATATCCTTCATTTGGTTCAACTATTGCTGAAATGCTTTCTCCATATTTAGCAGTTTCTGTTGTAGTTCCTTTTCCATTGACAACTGTAACATCCATTTTCAATTCTTTTACTTCAAATACTATTTTACATGCTACGCTTTTCATAATAGCATTTATTGTTAATGTATTGTTTTCTTCGTTCCATGTAGCAGTTTTGTCATCACTACATTGTGCGCTTTCAAATTTATATCCTTCTGATGGAATAATTTTGAATTCTCCATCTTTTTCTCTTTCTATATATTTTGGATTACTTTCATCTGATTTACCATTAGTAACTGTTAGTGTTACTTCATATGTACTATTAACAAAGAATAAATTACATGTTGTATCTTTTTCAACATTTGGAACAAATTTCCATTCATCTTCATTAAATTGACCTGTAACTGTATTATCGATACATTGATATCTTGCAAATTTATATTTATATTTGTCAGTTTCATTTCCAAGGTCATCCATTATTTTGTCAGCACCTGGCATTTCTTGAACTTCTTCATCTTCTAAATAATATTTATATGTTATTTTGGCCTGTGGTGTTTCTGGATTTGGATTGTTTGGTTTTTCTTTATTATGTTCATAAAAACCAATTCCTGCTCCTGCGGCTGACAATAAAAATAGTATTAGTAGTATTATAAATAACCCTTTATTCTTCATTTTAATCTCTCCTTATTATACAATTTAATTTTATAATATTACGTGTGTTGTTGTCAAGATAAAAAAGTGTTGACAAATCGGCTATTTTTAGTATATAATAGGTCCGGTACATTTAAAGAAAGTGCAGTTTTCGTGGGATGAAAATGTCATAGTTGCAAATATGATGGCACTTGATTTGAAGAAGGGAAAAATTAAATATGAAAACATTTATGTTAAGAAAAGAAGATGTTGAACATAAGTGGTATGTAATTGATGCTGAAGGTCAAGTATTAGGTAAAGTTGCTGCTTTAGCTGCTTCAGTATTAAGAGGTAAAAATAAACCTACATTCACACCTTATGTTGCATGTGGTGATAATGTTATTATTATCAACGCAGAAAAAGTTGTTTTAACTGGTAATAAGTTAGACAAAAAAATGTACTACAATCATAGCGGATATCCAGGTGGTTTAAGAGAAAGAACTGCTAGAACTATGAAAGAAAAATATCCAGTAGAAATGGTAGAAAGAGCTGTTAAAAATATGCTTCCTAAGAATAGACTTGGAAGAGATATGTATAGACAATTATTTGTTTATGCAGGTAATGAACATAAACATGAAGCTCAAAAACCAGAAAGATTAGAGGTAAAGTAATATGGCAGAAAAAACTAAATTCACTGCATTAGGTAGAAGAAAAAGAAGTGTTGCTAAAGTAACATTA
>OIZL01000909.1_pt1 | contig 18767 bp, 30 predicted proteins | sample 1588541 | NCBI WGS metagenome assembly OIZL01 (sample SAMN03283285) | human gut metagenome | biome: human-associated habitat; material: feces | host: Homo sapiens | place: Peru | collected 2012 | reverse complement strand
TGCTATGACTCGTTATATTAAAAGAGGTGGTAAAGTTTGGATTAAAATATTCCCAGACAAACCAATTACTAAAAAACCAGCAGAAACTCGTATGGGTAAAGGTAAAGGAGCTCCAGAATATTGGGTAGCTTTAGTTAAACCAGGAAGAGTAATGTTTGAAATTGCAGGAATTCCAGAAGATGTTGCAAGAGAAGCTATGAGACTTGCTGCAAACAAACTACCTGTAAAAACTAAGTTTGTAGTAAGAGAAAAAGAAGTAGGTGGTGATAGTGATGAAGATAGATAAAATAAAAGAAATGTCTTCTCCAGAACTAGAAAAAGAGTTAAGTGAGTTAAAAACTGAATTATTTAAATTAAGATTTAGTCTAGCAACAAACGGTCTAGATAATCCTATGAAAATAAAAGAAGTTAAAAAAGACATTGCAAGAATAAATACTGTTTTAAAAGAAAGAGAATTAGCAGCAAACAAATAATAAACTTCGTCTAACTGTGTTAACCATTGCTTAGGATTTTATAAATGTACAAAAGTGCAAATATAGATTTTTAACTTGGTTGCTTAGTTATACTTGTTTCTTATTTGTTTAAAATAAGAATCATGAAGAAAGGAGATTCGTTATAATGGAAGAAAGAAATCTTCGTAAAGTTATGGTAGGAAAAGTTGTATCAGACAAAATGGATAAAACAGTAGTAGTTGCTGTTGAAACAAGTGTGAGACACAAAGTATACAACAAAATCGTAAAAAGAACTTATAAACTAAAAGCTCATGACGAAGCAAATGAATGCAAAGTTGGAGATACAGTAAAAGTAATGGAAACACGTCCTTTATCTAAAGGTAAAAGATGGAGAGTTGTTGAAATTATGGAACATGCTGTAATAAAATAGAAAATAAAAAAAGAAGTAAAAAATTGAAATGAGAATATCAAACATTATACTTCAAAAACAAAAAGGAGGAAATACCAAATGGTACAACAACAATCAATATTAAAAGTTGCTGATAATACTGGTGCAAGAGAAATTATGTGTATCAGATGTTTAGGTGGCTCATATAGAAAATATGCTGAAATAGGCGATGTTATAGTTGCTTCTGTTAAAAGTGCTACACCAGGTGGAGTTGTTGCTAAAGGTGATGTAGTAAAAGCAGTTGTTGTAAGAACTAAAAAAGGATTAAGACGTGCTGACGGTTCTTATATAAAATTTGATGAAAATGCAGCTGTAATAATACGTGATGATAAAACTCCAAAAGGAACACGTATATTTGGGCCTATAGCTAGAGAGTTAAGAGATAAAGATTATATGAAAATTATTTCATTAGCTCCAGAAGTACTATAATAAAACAAATAATAAGAAGTATCTTGCGTTGTTAAACTCAATTTAAATTTAATTAATGTGCAAGAAGCACACCTCATAAATTTAAATTTTGTTTGCCTAGCAATATATTACTTCTAATTTGTTTTGGATAAATAATAAGTTAAATTAAAAATAATGAATTTAAATTCTTAAAGAAGGAGGAGACCTAAATGAGAATAAAAAAAGGTGATACTGTTAAAGTTTTATCTGGAAATGATAAAGGTAAAACAGGTGAAGTATTAGAAGTTGCACCTAAAACTGAAAAAGTAGTTGTTAAAGGTGTTAATATTAGAAAAAAACATATTAAACCTAGAAAACAAGGCGAAGAAGGCGGAATTATTCCAGTTGAATGTAGCATACATAGTTCTAAACTTGCAGTTGTATGCCCAAAATGTAATAAAGCTACTAGAATTGGATATGAAATGGATAAAGATCAAAAAGTTCGTGTTTGTAAAAAATGTGGAGCAAAATTAAAATAAATTCATGAGAAAGGAGGAAATATATAATGGAAAAATTAAGAGAACAATATAAAAAAGAAGTTGTTCAAGCTTTAATGAAAAAATTTAATTATAAATCTGTTATGGAAGTTCCAAAACTTGAAAAAATAGTTATAAATGTAGGCTTAGGAGATATAAGAGAAAATCCTAAAGCTTTAGAAAATACAATTAATGATTTAAGCATTATAACAGGTCAAAAACCAGTTATAACTAAAGCAAGAAAATCAATTGCTGCATTCAAAATAAGAGAAGGAGCTAATATTGGATGCAAAGTTACATTAAGAGGTGAAAAAATGTATGAATTTGCATATAAATTCTTCAATGTAGCTTTACCAAGAGTTAGAGATTTTAGAGGTGTATCAGCAAATTCATTTGATGGAAGAGGAAATTATTCAATGGGTATTAAGGAACAATTAATATTCCCTGAAATTGAATATGATAAAGTTGATAAATTAAGAGGAATGGACATTATATTTGTAACAACTGCTAAATCTGATGAAGAAGCAAAAGAATTACTTACATTGTTAGGAATGCCATTCAAGAATTAGTGAAAGGAGATTAAAGATGGCTAAAAAATCTTTAAAAGTTAAACAACAAAAAGATCAAAAATATAAGACAAGAGAATATAACAGATGTAAAATTTGTGGTAGACCACATGCTTATATAAGAAAATATGGAATCTGCCGTGTATGCTTTAGAGAATTAGCACACAAGGGAGAGATACCAGGAGTTAAGAAGGCTAGCTGGTAGAAAAGTAAATGAAAAGCAGCATCTTGCGTTGTTAAACATCACTTACAATTTAATCAACGTACAGAAGTACGCATCATAAATTGTAAGCTCGTTTGCCTAGCAATATACTACTTTTGCTTTACTTTAACTAAAATAAATTTTAAAAATTAATCAAAAGCAAGTAGTACAAGAAAATCGAAATTGAAAAACTGCAGATAATACGTGTGTATATCGAGGATTTTGAAATGAAGATTGACGAAGTAATACGAAGATTTTCATTAATTTTAGAGAAAAGGAGGAAGAAATAAAGATGAATATAACTGATCCTATAGCAGATATGCTAACTAGAATTAGAAATGCAAGTAGATCAAAACATAAAATAGTTGATGTGCCTGCATCAAATATTAAGAAATCAATAGCTGATATATTATTCAAAGAAGGATATATAAAATCTTATGAAGAAATATCAAATGATACTCAAGGAATTTTAAGAATTACTTTAAAGTATGATGAAAAAGGAAATAAAGTAATTTCTGGATTAAAAAGAATAAGCAAACCAGGATTAAGAGTTTATGCAGCTAAAGACGAATTACCAAAGGTTCTTAATGGTTTAGGAATAGCTTTAATTTCTACATCAAAGGGAATAATGACAGATAAACAAGCAAGAGAATTAGGAGTAGGTGGAGAAGTTTTAGCTTACATATGGTAATTGAGTGATAAAAATAGAAATGGGAATTGAGAAAATTAGAACTCATATCTCATATATTATAACTAAAAATACAAAGAGGTGAAAGTAAAATGTCAAGAATAGGAAATAAACCTATAACAGTTCCAGAAGGTATAGAAGTAACATTAGCTGATAAACTTATAACTGTTAAAGGACCTAAAGGTACTTTAACAAGAGAAATTCATCCAAATATTAATGTTAAAATAGAAAATAATGTTATAACAATTTCTAGACCTGATGATGAACCAGCAAATAGAAGCTTACATGGCTTAACAAGAACACTAATAAATAATATGATTATAGGTGTTAAAGATGAATTTAAAAGAGAATTAGAAATTAATGGTGTTGGATATAGAGCTCAAAAACAAGGAACAAAACTTGTTATGAACTTAGGATATTCTCATCCAGTAGAAATGGAAGCACCAGAGGGAATAACTTTTGATGTACCAAACCCAAACCAAATTATAGTTAGAGGAATAGATAAAGAATTAGTTGGTCAAACAGCAGCAGTAGTTAGAACAAAAAGACCACCTGAAGTATATAGAGGTAAAGGTATTAAATACGTTGAAGAAGTTATTAGACGTAAAGAAGGTAAAACAGGTAAGAAATAAAATCTAGAAAGGAGAAATAATAATGATTTCTAAAATTGATAGAAAAGCTACAAGAAAAATAAGACATGACAGAGTACGTAGGAAAATAAGTGGAACTGCTGAATGTCCTAGATTATGTGTGTTTAGAAGTAATACAAATGTATATGCACAAATTATAGATGACGTAGCTGGAAAAACTTTAGTAAGTGCATCTACATTAGATAAAGATGTTAAAACAAAACATGCAAATAAAGAAGCTGCTAAAGAAGTTGGAACATTAATAGCTAAAAAAGCTGCTGAAAAAAATATAAAAACAGTAGTTTTTGATAGAGGCGGATACATTTATCATGGAGTTATAAAAGAATTAGCAGAAGCTGCAAGAGAAGGCGGTTTAGAATTCTAGTTTAAATATGGAAAATAAAATCTATATGAATATTTAATAGGGTATAGGCACCCTTGATATTAGTGGAAAAGGAGGAAACTAAAAACCTTATGGAAGAAAATACAGTTGAATTGAAAGAAAAAGTTGTTGCTATAAACAGAGTTGCTAAAGTTGTAAAAGGTGGTAGAACTTTTAGATTTAGTGCAGTAGTTGTAGTTGGTGACGGAAATGGACACGTTGGTGTTGGAAATGGTAAAGCTGCAGAGGTTCCAGATGCAATAAAGAAAGCTATAGAAGACGCTAAGAAAAACTTAGTCGAAGTTCCAATTGTTGGAACAACAATACCTCATGAATTAGTTGGACAATTTGGTAGTGCAAACGTACTTCTAAAACCAGCTACTGAAGGTACTGGAATTATTGCAGGTGGTAGTGTTAGACCTGTAATAGAACTTGCAGGATATAAAGATATTAGAACTAAAGTTATTGGTACAAACAATCCAAGAAATGTAGTTTATGCTACAATAAATGGATTATCTAATATGAATACAGTTGAACAAGTTGCTAAAAAAAGAGGAAAGAAAGTAAGCGATATACTTTAATTTTAAAATAAAAAATAAGAAGATATAAGAGATGAGAAATAAATTAAAGACTTTCTAATCTCTAACTTCAAAAAATAGGAGGTGTAATCACAAAATGCAATTAGGTGAAGTAAAAGCAACTGCACAAAAAGTTGAAAGAAGAAGAGTAGGACGTGGAATTGGTTCAGGTCTTGGAAAAACTTCCGGAAAAGGACATAAAGGACAAAAAGCAAGAAGTGGTGGAGGAGTAAGACGTGGATTTGAAGGTGGTCAAACTCCATTATATAGAAGATTACCAAAAAGAGGATTTACTAATATACATGCAAATAACTATACTGAAGTAACATTATCTATGCTTAATAAATCAAAAGCTACAGAAGTTACTGCAGAAAGTTTACTTGCTGAAGGAATAATAGGCAAAATAAATGACGGAATAGTTGTTTTAGGTACTGGAAGTTTAGATAAAAAATTAACAGTTAAAGCAAAAAGATTCACTAAATCTGCTACAGAAAAAATTGAAGCTGTTGGTGGAAAGACAGAGGTGATTTAATTGTTTAAAACTTTGAAAAATGCAATAAAAACACCAGATGTTAGAAAAAAATTGTTATATACTTTACTACTTATAGTATTATTTAGATTAGGTTGTTATATAACAGTACCAGGAGTTAATTCTGTTTTATTAGATGAAATAATGTCATCTTCTGCTAATGGATTGAGTAATTTAATAGATATAATTTCTGGTGGTGCATTCTCAAGATTGTCATTGTTCGCAATGAGCATTAATCCATATATCACAGCATCAATTGTTATACAATTACTTGCAATGATAATTCCTTCACTTGAAAGATTGGCTAAAGAAGGTGGAGAAGAAGGCAGGGCTAAAATGAATGGATATACAAAAATACTTTCAATTGTTTTAGCAATTATTGAAGGATTAGGTTTGTATTTTACATACAGAAACACAGGAATTTTTGTTGATACAAAGTTTATAACTGCTTTTATATTTATTTTATCTTTAGTTGCAGGTACTGCAATTCTTATGTGGTTAGGAGAACAAATAACTTCAAAAGGTGTTGGAAATGGTATTTCTATGATTATATTTGTTGGTATAATCTCTGGTTTACCAACAACTGCTAAAACAATATATAGTCTAGTTATTACATCATCAGGATTTTCAACAACTGGATTACTACTTGCACTTGGAATTATTATTGGAGCAATTATATTAATTGCAGGAGTAGTATTCGTTACAGAAGCTGAGAGAAGAGTTCCTGTACAATATGCAAAAAAAGTAGTTGGAAGAAAAATGTATGGTGGACAAAATACACATATACCAATTAAATTGGTTATGGCTGGTGTTATGCCTGTAATATTTGCATCATCATTTATGACATTTCCAGCAATGATAATACCTTTATTTAATAGAAATATTGCAACAGCTACAGGATTTTGGGCAGGTGTATATAAATTTTCACTTGCTACATCATCAACAGCTGTACCAGTTGGGTATACAATAGCAAATGCAATAGTTTATTTATTACTAATAATTGGATTTACATTTTTCTACACATATGCAACATTTAATCCAGCAGAAGTTTCTAGCAATATTAAGAAAAATGGTGGATTTATACCAGGTATAAGAGCTGGTAAACCTACAACTGATTATTTATCTTCAATAATGAAGAAATTAATTTGGTTTGGTGGTTTATTCTTAGCAGTTATAGCAATACTTCCAATGTTACTAAGATTTACAAACTTAAACTTTACATTTGGAGGAACTACAATTTTAATCGTAGTAGGTGTTGCACTTGAAACTGTACAACAATTAGAATCACAATTAGTAATGAGACATTATAAAGGATTTTTGGAATAGAATAAAATTTAGGAGGTTGGAAATTAAGAATAAAGTTTAATTTCCTACCTCTATGTTGCTTTTTTATATAGTTGTAAATTTCTCATTTCCTACTATATAAGAAAGGCATTTCGCTAAGTATACCTTCGAAGCAAGTGCGAAATATATGCAACTCGCTTTGTTCTGTATAGCAATAACACAAGATTTTTACTATTCAACAAGGCTTGGCTACATTTATAATATTGTTGAGTATTATAAAGATATCTATAATATTCAGCAATGTTATATAAATAACATAAATATATAAAAAGGAGAGATACATATGATTTTAATAATGTTAGGTGCACCTGGAACAGGAAAAGGAACAGTTGCTGCAAAATTATCAGAGAAACTAAACATACCACAAGTTTCAACAGGAGATATTTTTAGAAAGGCTATAGCGGAAAAAACACCAGTTGGAGTAGAAGCAGAAAAATATATATCACAAGGAATGCTTGTACCAGATGATGTGACAATAAAAATAGTTGAAGAAAGATTAAAAGATGCTGATGTACAGAACGGATTAATATTAGATGGATTTCCAAGAACAATAGAACAAGCAGAAGCCCTAGATAAAATGTTAGCAGAAATGAATAAAGAAATTAGATTAGCAATAAATTTAGAAACATCAGAAGAAGAAATAATAGAAAGAATTGTAAGCAGAAGAATTTGTTCAAATCAAGATTGTAAAGCAGTATATAATACAAAACTAAATCCACCAAAAGTTGAAGGAATATGCGATAAATGTGGTAGTAAATTAACACAAAGAAAAGATGACAATGAAGAAACTGTAAAAAATAGATTACAATCATATTATAAACAATCAGCTCCAATAGTTGATTTCTATAAAAATAAGAATTTGTTATATTCTTCAGAAGTAAGCTTAAAAATAAATAAAATGGCTATAGATGTAGCAGATGAGGTATATGAATTGTTAACAAAATAATGGACAAGAGGGGAACTATTAATGATAGATATAAAATCAAAAAGAGAAATTGAATTAATGCGAGAAGCATGTAGAGTTACTGCATTAACACATAAGGCAATTGCAGAAGCAATAAGACCTGGAATTACAACACTTGAATTAGACCAAATAGCAGAAAGAGTTATTAGAGAAAATGGGGGAATTCCTGCTCAAAAAGGGTATCCAGCATATGAAAAAGGAATTCCAAATTTTCCAGCATCTATATGTGCTTCTGTTAACGATGAAGTAATACATGGCATACCTTCTAGCAAAGTAGTGTTAAAAGAGGGAAATGTTGTAAGTATTGATTTAGTAGTATATAAAGACGGATTTAATGGAGATGCAGCAAGAACATACATTGTTGGACAAGGCTCAAATGAAGATAAAAAATTACTAGAAGTAACCAAACAGGCTTTTTTTGAGGGAATAAAGTATGCTAAAAAAGGAAATAGAATAGGGGATATTTCACATGCTATAGGTGAGTATGTTAAAAGCAATGGATTTAGTGTAGTAAAAGAATTCCAGGGACATGGAATAGGTAGAAGTATGCATGAAGATCCTGGAATTCCTAATTATGGTAAAGCAGGTAGAGGACCAAAACTTGAACCAGGCATGACACTTGCAATAGAGCCAATGGTAATTGCGGGAAAAGAAAACATTTTAGAGTTAGATGATGGGTGGACAATTGTAACTGAAGATGAAAGCAATGCAGCTCATTACGAAAATACAATTTTAATAACGGAAAAAGAGCCGGAAGTATTGACAATAATATAGTTTTAATGTATAATATATGAGTTAGTTGTGTTATTACGTAAATTTATGCGTTTTAATACAAAAAGTAGGAGGGATAACATTGGCAAAAGAGGATGTTATAGAAGTTGAAGGTACAGTTGTAGAAACTTTACCAAATACAAATTTTAAAGTTGAACTTGAAAATGGACATCAAATTTTAGCTCATATTTCTGGTAAACTTAGAATGAATTATATAAAAATATTGCCTGGAGATAAAGTGAAAGTTGAACTTTCGCCTTATGATTTAACACGTGGACGTATTACTTGGAGAGCTAAATAAATTATAAACTTCGTCTAACGTTGTTAATCTGCACATCAAAAATTGCTCAACGTACCAACGTACGTTTCCGGATTTTTGAGTTTGATTGCCTAGTTATACTTGTTTCTAATTTATTTAATGAGCAAGATGAATTAAAATTCGTTTGCCTAGCGATATACTATTTTTAATTTACTTAATAAAAGTAAAAAAATGTTTTTAATTTTAATTTATAGATATAGATACAGATTGAAGAGGTGAAGAAAATGAAAGTAAGACCATCAGTTAAAAAAATATGTGATAAATGTAAAGTTATCAAAAGAAAAGGAACAATAAGAGTAATATGTGAAAATCCTAAACACAAACAAAGACAAGGATAATTTCTATATCTCAAAAATGAGATACAATCTTAGTTAATAACACAAATTAGGTAGCGGCTGTTAAGCTATTATTGGCTTACATATCAGATTTGTGTTTTTATATATTGTTTAGTTATTTAAAAACTATTTATTTAAAAACAATCCTAAATAAATACATTTCAATTTTAAATATTAATAAACAAAGAAACTTAAATTTAAATTTGGAGGTGCTAAATTTATGGCTCGTATAGCAGGAGTAGACTTACCTAGAGAAAAAAGAGTAGAAATAGGACTAACATACATTTATGGAATAGGTGTAGCAAGTTCTAATAAAATTCTAGCTAAAGCTGGTGTAAATCCAGATACTAGAGTTAAAGACTTAACAGACGATCAAGTAAATGCAATAAGAAAAGTTCTAGATGAAGATGAATACAAACTAGAAGGTGACTTAAGAAGAGAAGTTGCTCTTAATATAAAAAGATTAACTGAAATCGGATGTTATAGAGGTTTAAGACATAGAAAAGGACTACCTGTAAGAGGACAAAGAACAAAAACAAACGCTCGTACAAGAAAAGGTCCAAGAAAATTAGTTAGCAAGAGTAAATCTGACAAATAGGAACAAATTTTGTTTTGTTCAAGGTTAATAGAAAATAAAAAAACAAGGAGGGTAAACCTAAATGGCTAAAACAGTAACAAGAAAAACAACAACTAGAAGAAACAGAAAAAATATAGACAAAGGTGCAGCTCATATTCATTCTAGTTTTAATAATACAATAGTTTCAATAACTGATGTTAATGGTAATGTAATATCTTGGGCAAGTGCTGGTGAATTAGGATTTAAAGGTTCTAGAAAAAGTACACCATTTGCTGCAGGTGAAGCTGCAGAAACAGCTGCTAAAGTTGCAATGGAACATGGATTAAAAACAGTTGAAGTATTTGTTAAAGGTCCTGGTTCTGGTCGTGAAGCTGCAATTAGATCACTTCAAACTGCAGGCTTAGAGATTAGTGCAATAAAAGATGTAACACCAATACCTCACAATGGTTGTAGACCACCAAAAAGAAGAAGAGTATAGTATAAAAATTGATAGAGAAGTATTCTTTAGAAAGGAGAATTTTAAATGGCAAGATATAAAGATGAACAATGTCGTATATGCCGTAGAGAAGGACAAAAATTGTTCTTAAAAGGTGCAAGATGTTATTCAGATAAATGTAGTGTTTCTAGAAGAAATTATGCTCCAGGACAACATGGACAAAAGAAAGCAAAACTTTCTGAATATGGAACACAATTAAGAGAAAAACAAAAAACAAAATCATTTTATGGAGTTGGAGAAAGACAATTTAGAAAATACTTTGAAATGGCTTCTAATAAAAAAGGAATCACAGGTGATAACTTATTACAAATATTAGAGAGTAGATTAGACAATGTTGTATACAAACTAGGATTTGGAAGTTCAAGAGCACAAGCTAGACAACTTGTTAACCATGGACATTTTGATGTAAATGGTAAAAAAGTTGATATTCCTTCATATCTAGTTAAAGCAGGAGATGTAATTTCTGTTAGAGAAATTAAGAAAGATTCTGCAATAATAAAAGAAAATGTTGAAGCAAATTCAGCTAGACCAGTTCCAGCATGGTTAGAAAAAGATGCTGAAAACTTAACTGGTAAAGTTGTAAGATTAGCAACTAGAGAAGATGTAGATCTAGCTGTTGAAGAGCATTTAATAGTAGAGCTTTACTCTAAATAGAGGTTAGAGCTTAGAAACTTGTACTATGAATCACTACAGTTTCTAAGAAAAAATAACTTAAATAATTTTTGTAAAAAATTAGTATGAAGTTTAAATGTTTGTAGATAAAATAGTGTTTAATATAAAAAACTACTAGTATCAAACATCTAACTTCTAAATTAGGAGGTAAGAATGATAGAATTTGAGAAGCCAAATATTGAATGTCTAGAAATTAATGAAGAAAATAATTATGCAAAATTTGTTTGCGAACCATTAGAAAGAGGATATGGTGTAACATTAGGTAATTCATTAAGAAGAATATTACTTTCATCACTTCCTGGATGTGCAATTACAGGTGTAAAAATTGAAGGTGTAGTACATGAATTTTCAACTATTCCAAATGTAGTTGAAGATGTTCCAGAAATTATTGTTAATTTAAAAGGTGTGAGACTAAAAGCTCATAATAATGAAGAAAAAATACTTAGAATTAACTTCAGAGGAGAAGGAGAAGTTAAAGCTGGGGATATAATAACTGACGGAACAGTTGAAGTATTAAATCCAGATTTACATATTGCTACAGTATCAGAAGGTGGAAGTCTTGTAATGGAAATGACAGCCGATAAAGGTAGAGGATATAATGTTGCAAGCAAAAATAAAAAACCTAATCAAGATATAGCAATGTTACCAATAGATTCTATATATACACCAGTTAGAAAAGTTAACTATACAGTTGAGAGCACAAGAGTTGGACAAATGGTTGATTTTGACAAGTTAATTATAGAAGTATGGACAGATGGAAGTTTAAAAGCTGACGAAGCTTTAAGTCTAGCTGCAAAAGTTATGACAGAACATTTATCTTTATTTATAGATTTATCTGAAGCAACTAAAAATACACAAGTTATGGTTGAAAAAGAAGAATCTATGAAAGAGAAAGTGCTTGAAATGTCAATTGAAGAACTAGAACTATCTGTTAGATCATTTAATTGCTTGAAGAGAGTTGGTATATCTACAGTTGAAGATATAACAAATAAAACTGAAGCAGAAATGCTTAAAGTTAGAAACTTAGGTAAGAAATCATTTGATGAAGTAACAAATAAATTACATGCTTTAGGATTAGATTTTGCACCAGAAGAAGACTAATTAAAATAATATAAAGGAGTGAAATAGATGGCTACAAATAGAAAATTAGGTAAAACAACTGATAAAAGATTAGCAATGCTAAAAAGTCAGACAACAGACTTAATTTTACATGGTAAGATTGAAACAACAGATGCAAGAGCTAAAGAAGTAAAAGCTATAGTAGATAGTATAATTGCACTTGCTATAAGAGAAAAAGATAATTTTGAAACTGTTGATGTAAAAGTTGTTAAAGCTAAATTAGACAGTAAAGGAAATAAAGTTACTGAAAAAGTAACAAGCAAAAATGGTAAAGAATATCTAAAAGTAGTTAAAGAAGAAACTACTGAAAAAAGACAAAAAGATATGCCTTCAAGATTAAATGCTAGAAGAAAAATAATGAGAAAAATAAATAAAGTTGATGGCGTTGATTTACCAGGAAAATTATTTGGTGAAATTGCTACAAAATATGCAGATAGAGTTGGCGGTTACACAAGAATAATTAAAAAAGGTCAAAGAAGAGGCGACGCAGCCGAAATAGTTATACTTGAATTAGTATAAAATAAAAAAAAAACATTTCATTGTGAAATGTTTTTTTTACGTATATAATAATAAGATGGTCCTTTGAGATCTTTTCGTTGTAAGCAGAAATGGTAGGTACAAGACCCACCCATACATGCCTATCCAAAATATAATTTTGTAAAAATATAAATTTGAGAAACGTAGTGGCATGTCTTGTGCCTGCACGAAATACAACTTTGCGATTAATATAAAAAATTAAAAGACTATTTTTCTTTTATTATTAATTTGGCTATCTCATAAATTAACTTAAATTTTTCTGGTGGACAACTTTTTAGCAAATTTAAAAAGTCATCATTTAAATGTGTTTCAGAGCTATTTGTTTCATCAGTTAAAACATAAGACAAAGAAACATCAAGTAGATCACATATTTGGCTTAGTCTTGGTAAGTTAATTTTTATATCACCACGTTCGATTCTACTTAAATATGCAACTGAAACATCAATTTGTTCTGCAAGTTGTTCTTGCGTTAATTTTTTGTTTTTTCTTGCTATTTTTAATTTTTCTCCCATGATTGCGTAATCTAGTGCCATAAATACAATCCGACCTTTCTAAAAAGTTTTTCTACCAGTAAATATAGCATTTGAAAAATTAATTTTACAGAAAGTAATAGGTTAAATTATTATACATAATTTAACCTATTGTTCTAAAAATATTCATGAATTTTAATTATTTAAATAAGAAATCTATGTTATTTCTTACATTAAAAATAGAGGTTATCATAAAAATAAAACAGATTATAATTAACGCTATTAAAATAACCTTGTTTATAAAATTTTTAATTTTATACATATAATATGTAAAAGCTGAAGCTGGTTTACCAGTTGCAGTATAGTAATATTTTGACTTAGGTGCAGTTTTATAATTTGAAGCTGTATTACTATTATTGTTGTAATTGGTCTTGTTATAAACATTGTAATATCTTGCATTGTTATAATTAGGAGCTGAATTTGCTACGTTTTCTAACTTTAGCTTTAGGATATTATTTTCATTTAGTACTTTTAAATATTCATCATAAGAAACAGAAGGTTTTTCTTGATCTTTTAGTTCTAAATCATATTGATTTCTTTTTTGAGCATCACTTAAAACTTCATATGCTTCATTTAGTTTTTTAAACTTTTCTTCTGCCTGCGCCTTGTTTTCATCTGTATTTGTATCGGGATGATATTTTTTTGCTAACACTTTATATGCTTTCTCGATTACTTCTTTTGACGCTTTATTGCTTACTTCTAATTCTTCATAATAGTTTTTCATTTTTTTACCTCTATAAAATATTATAGCAAATATTAAAAACGATGTAAATATTAAAATAGCTAGATGAATACTATTAAATTATTTCTACATGAAAAGTATTGCAAAAATAAAAATATATGATAAAATAGGAGAAAAGATGTTCGAATAAGTGGGGTATAAAAATGATAGCATATGTTAATGGAACTTTAGAAATGAAATTTAATGGCTATGTTGTTGTAGAAGCAAATGGTATAGGTTATAAAATATTCATGGCAGAAAATTCAATAAATGAGCTAGGAAATATTGGAGATAAAGTAAAAGTATATACTCATTATCATGTTAGAGAAGATGATATTAGTTTATATGGATTTTTAACTATAGAAGAATTAAATATGTTCGAATTACTAATATCTGTAAGTGGTGTTGGAGCAAAATCAGCGTTAAATACATTAGCTAATATAGAACCGTCATCATTTGCTTTAGCAGTTGTATCAAACGATACAACAAAACTTACCAAAATTCCTGGCATAGGAGCTAAAACAGCAGCAAGAATAATATTAGAATTAAAAGATAAACTAAAAAATCAAGAAATAGTTTCTGGTGCAAAAACTAATAAAAACAAAACAAATATTGAAGATAATAATGAAATAGAAGAAGCAATGACGGCACTTCAAGTTTTAGGATATAGTAGAAAAGAAATAGAAAAAACATTTGAAACAATCGATTTAACAAACTTAAAATTAGAAGAAATGATAAAACAAGGATTGAAATATTTATCACAAAAGTGATCTATTTGTAATATGTCATAAAATAGATCAAAAAGGAGAGAAAATGAATCTTAATGAACCATTGGCATATAGAATGAGGCCAAGAACATTAGATGAATATGTTGGTCAAGAACATATTTTAGGTAAAGATAAAATATTATATAGAACAATAAAGGCAGATAGGCTATCCAGTATAATACTATTTGGCCCTCCTGGGTGTGGAAAAACATCTCTAGCTAAGGTTATAAGTGAAACTACCAAGTATAAGTTTGAAAAAATTAATGCTGTTACATCAGGAGTTTCGGATATAAAAAAAGTTATTGAAGACTCAAAGAATCTATTCTTAAACCCTTCTGGAAAGTGTATTTTATTTATAGATGAGATACATAGATTTAATAAATTACAACAAGATGCATTACTTCCTGCTGTTGAAGATGGGACTATTATTTTGATTGGTGCAACAACCGAAAATCCATACTTTTCTGTAAACAAGGCTTTAATATCACGTTCTATGGTATTTAAGCTAGAACCGCTTACTCAAGATGATGTTTTTAAAGTTTTAAAAATGGCATTAGAAAGAAAAGATGGACTTGGAGAATATAATATTAATATAACAGATGATACATTAAAGAAAATTTCTCAAATATCTGGTGGAGATGTTAGAACAGCTTTAAATGGATTAGAAGTTGCTGTACTTACAACTGCTGTTGATAAGAATGGTGTAATAAACATAACTAATGAGATAGCAGCTGATAGTATGCAACAAAAGAAAGCTGTTTTTGATAAATCAGGAGATAGCCATTATGATAACATTAGCGCATTTATTAAGTCAATGAGAGGGAGTGATCCTGACGCAGCAATTTTCTATTTAGCAAGAGCACTAAATGCAGGAGAAGACCCAATGTTCTTAGCAAGAAGAATTGTTATTGCAGCTTCAGAAGATGTGGGTATGGCTAACCCAAATGCATTGGTTGTTGCAAACTCAGCTCTGCAAGCTGTACATCAAATAGGAATGCCAGAAGCAAGAATAATATTGGCAGAAGCTGCTGTTTATGTGGCAACTTCTAAAAAATCTAATGCTTCATATTTAGCTATAAATAAGGCTTTAGAAGATGTTTCGACTAAGGATACAGGTGAAGTACCAATGCACATAAGAAATGCACCAATAGAAGATATGAAAAATTTAGGATATAGTAACGGATACAAATATCCACATAATTATCCAGGACATGTTGTAGAACAACAATACTTACCAGACAAAATGCTTGGTACGCAATACTATATAAAAGATGAAAATATTGAATAAAAATATTAAAATTTAAAAAGCAAAATTAATTTATTAGTTTTGCTTTTTGAATATTTTTATTAATATTTGTAAAAATATTAATATGAGTAAGAAAAAAATTATACTGGAAATACTAATAGGCTTTTTTACTGGAATAATAAATGGATTATTTGCAACGCGGTGGCGGAATGATACTTGTTCCAGCATTTATATATTTGTTAAAAATGGAAGATGTAGAAGCAAGGGCAACATCTGTTTTTTGCATTTTACCAATGGTAGTTATTAGTGGAATCTTTTATTATATAAATAATTATGTTGAATGGAAGACTGGAATTCTATGTTCAGCTGGAGGAATTATTGGAGGAATTATTGGCGCAAAGCTTTTAAACATATTGCCGACCAAATATTTAAGAATTGCATTTACAATATTTTTAATATATGCAGCATATCGAATGATTGCGTAATATGAAATATAAAAGAGAATGAATAAACGTGGTTTAATCTTTTGACCTTAAGCTTTTCAAATACAATTTCTAATTTAAAGGAGAAAAAATGATTGAAATTATAACAGGTGTTGTATCTGGTATTGTTAGTGGAATTGGAATGGGGGGAGGAACCATTCTAATTTTAATTTTATCAATTTTTGTTGGGCTAGAGCAGAAAGTGGCTCAAGCAACAAATCTTATTTTTTTTATTCCTACATCAATTGCAGCAATTTTTATAAATCTTAAAAAAAATAACATAAATTTAAAAATTGGAAAAATTGTAATATTTTTTGGTTGCATTCGGTGCAGTGGCAGGGGCAGTTATAGCACAAAAAATAGAGGTTGGTTTATTAAAAAAATTATTTGGATATTTTTTAGCAATATTAGCTTTATATGAAATTTATACATTTGTAATGGAGTATATAATTAAAAAAAATTGAAATAATAAAATAAGATAGTAAGTTATGAATGGAGGAAAAAATATGAAATTTGCAAAAGGAATGATTATTGGTGGAGTATTAACAGCAGGAATTCTAATGATGTATGCTGAAAATGATTTTAATACAAAGAAAATGATGAAAAAAGGAAAACAGTTAGTAAAAAAGATGGGAATAATTTAATTTCCATCTTTTTAATATAGTAGAGACAGAAATGGTAGGCACAAGACCTACCACTACATGCCTACCCGTAAAACATGATAATCGATATATTTATATTAATTTTTCAAAATTATCTTTTTTAGGACAACACATTTGCTCTTTGCATTTTTCTAAGTCATCTTTTTTACCAATAAAACAATCACAATGTTTCATATCTACGCCTTTTAAACATTTTCCTTCACGATGACATTTTGCACATACTTTTACATGTTTTACTCTGTTTACCCAAATTTGAATATCATATTTCTTATCTGGGCAAAGTGGACCAAATACGAATTCTCCATCACAGTCCGTAAATGTATGTGAAACTGGTTTTCTTATTTCTTTACCGCAATCAAAGTCTATTTCTATTAATTTTACAACAGCATCTTTTATTGGTTCTTTGTAACAATCTTTTACAATTCCATATAGAACACCTCTATTATCTTCTGGTAAAACTATATCTAAATCAAATTGTTTTCCTGTTGCAATATGACCGTCAATATTTGTTATTGGACAACATTTATCTTCAAATTCCATATAAAACATCCTTTCATAACGTTATATTAAGCAATTAGCTTTAATATATTATATGAAAAAATAATATTATTGCTACTTAGTGTTGAAAAATAAGCTTAAATGTGATATAACTTTTATATATATTTAAGCAAGGAGATAAACAAGTGAAAGTAAAAACAGAAAAGAAAAAAATTGATAAAAGTAAAGTGTTTACTAAAATAATAGCAGGAATTATGGCTGGATTAATGTTACTTGGAATTTGCTTTACATTTATATATTATTTAATAAGAATGTTTTAATTTTTTATAAGAGGAAAATGTTATGGAAGAAAATCCAATGATTGAATTTAAAAAGTTTTGGGCTACAACTATAAGTAATTACATAGAAAACCCATGGAATATTATTACTTTAATTATAGACTTATTAATAGTTTTTTTATTAGTAACTAAAATTATTAAAGTGTTAAAAGGCTCAAGAGCTATGCAATTAATAAAGGGAATAATTTTTTTAATTGCAATTACGGCCTTAAGTTCTATATTTAATTTAAAAATTTTAAATTATTTGTTAACAACGTTAATGACATATGGAGTTATTCTACTTATTGTGCTATTTCAGCCAGAACTTAGAAGAGCATTGGAACAGCTTGGCGCATCAAATAAATTGACTAGATATTTTGGATTAGAAAAAGATATAATTTCAAAAACAAAAGAAGATATATACAAAATAGGAATAGCTGTAATGGAATTGTCTAAAACAAAAACGGGTGCGCTTATTGTAATAGAAAGAGACATTAAATTAAAAGAAATTATTTCAACAGGTGTTAGTATAAACGGAGAAATTTCACCACAATTATTGGTTAATATATTTACACCAAATACTCCTTTACATGATGGTGCTGTTATAATAAGTGATAATAAAATTTCAGCAGCAGCTTGCATGCTTCCACTTGCATCTGATGGAGATATTGCTAGAGAACTTGGAACAAGACATAGAGCTGCCATAGGAATGAGCAAAGAATCTGATGCTGTTATCGTAGTAGTTTCAGAAGAAACAGGAAAAATATCTATTGCAAAAGAGGGAACTTTAATTGCTGACTTAAAAGAAGAAGCTTTAAAGAAAATCTTAATAAGCAATATAATAACTAAAAGATTCAAAACAGAAGATAATAAAACAATATTGGATAGAGTGAAAAATTTAAAATCCAAAAAGAGTAAAGAATAGTAATTTGTAAAATTAATCCGCTCCCAGCTATTGGTTTTTATTTTTTACGAAACGCCCCAACTTCGTATAGAATGTAATAAAATTTATT
>OIZL01000906.1_pt1 | contig 18821 bp, 15 predicted proteins | sample 1588541 | NCBI WGS metagenome assembly OIZL01 (sample SAMN03283285) | human gut metagenome | biome: human-associated habitat; material: feces | host: Homo sapiens | place: Peru | collected 2012 | reverse complement strand
TTTAAATTAAATACTTGAGAACCATACAATATCAAATATCCAATACCAGCTTTAGAAGTTAGAAACTCACCAGTGATTACTCCAATTAAACACATAGATATATTTATCTTAAATGTATTCATTATAACACTCTTATTTGAAGGTAAAACAACATACAACAATTTATCTAATTTACTAGCACTAAAAGTATCTAATAATTTAATTTTTAATTTATCAGTATTTTCAAAACCATTATATATTGATTGCAAGCTAACAATTACAGATATTAACACAGATATAGTTATAATACTATTTGTATTAGCCCCAATCCATATAATTATTATTGGTCCAAGAGCAACTTTAGGTAATGAGTTAAATATCACTAAATATGGTTCTAAAACTTTAGATAAAAATTTAAAATTATAAAGTATTATTGCAAGTATTATAGATAAAACACTAGTAATAATAAATGAAATAGTAGTTTCTTTAACAGTAATCCAAATATGATATAACAAATTATTATTCTCATAAACATTAATTAAAGTTTTAACAATATTTTTAGGTGAACTTGTTATAAATGAATTAATAATGTTTTTATCAGCTAAGATTTGCCATAAAAATATAAATAAGAATAAAATAAATATTTGAGTAAATACAATCATTAATTTATATCTTTTATTTTTTTTAATATATTTTTTTAACTCATCACTCATTTATCTATTTCCTTCCAGAGTAAGTCATAATAATATGAAAAGTATTCAGATTTTCTATTTTGAATAGGAGTGTCATATAATTTAATTTCATGAATGTTTTTTATTATCGAAGGTCTTTTGGATAAAACAATTATTTTAGAACAAAGAGAAATAGCTTCAGATAAATCATGTGTCACTATTATAACTGATTTTTTCTCTTCTTTTATAATATTGTAAACATCTTCACTAACACTTAATCTTGTTTGATAATCAAGTGCACTAAATGGTTCATCTAATAATAATATATCAGGTTTCATAGCAAGAGTTCTAATTAAAGCTAATCTTTGTTTCATACCACCAGATAATTCATTTGGATATTTATCTTTAAAACTATAAAGTCCATATTTTTTAAGTAAATTTATTGTAAAATTTTTTGTATTATCATTTAACTTTTTAGATATTTTAAGACCTAATATTGCATTATCATATATTGTTAACCATGGAAATAAGCATGCATCTTGAAGCATATATCCAATAGTAATATTATCTTTTATAGATATATTTCCAGAGTATTCAGTGTCAAGTGATGAAATTATATTTAATATTGAACTTTTACCACATCCGGATGGACCAATTATACCTATAAATTCATTTTTATATAAGTTAAAGGATATATTATCAAGTGCTTTTGTTTCACCACTTATTGAGTGATAAGTTTTACTTATATTATTAAGTGATAATAATTTATTTATTGAATTCATTTGTTATTAATATATTAGAATCTAGTTTATTATCTATAAATTTACCATAGTAAAGTATGTCTATTAACTTGTCATAATCTTTACTGTTAACATATGTATTATCATACCATGAGTCTGCATTTTTATATCTATCTACTAGTATTATTAAGTCTTTTAAACTTGTATCAGGAAATTGATTTATAATAGTTTTTGCGATAGTTTCACTATCATTTTTTTTAGTGAATTTTATACCTTTATTAAGAGCATTATTAAATCTTTGTATTAAGTCTTTATTGTTATTTATAAATTCTTCACGAGCATAGAATGCTGTATATGGAACTATTCCTGATAAGTTACCAAGTGATGTAAGAGGGCAACCATAACCTTGTTTTTCTATATTTAAAGCATTTGGTTCAAATAGATTTACAAAGTCTCCTTGGCCACTTATATAAGCACCTGTAAGAGCATTAAACTCTATACTTGTATCGATATTAACATCACTTTCATTAATACCATTTTCATGAAGAGCATATTTAAACATTAATAATGGCATACCACCATTTCTACCAGCTAGTATCCTTTTACCTTTTAAATCGTTAAGTGTAAAATTGTCTTTTAGTTTACAGTCACCAACTATAAATTGTCCATCTCTTTTAGTTAAAGATGCGAATGTAAGTAGTTTTTCTTTAGAATTATTATAAATGTAAACAGTTGCTTCAGGTCCAGAAAATCCAATATTAACATCTTTACTTAATACAGCAGTACCAACTTTATCAGCACCAGGAGTAAGTACTACTTCAATATCAATATTCTCATCTTTAAAGTATCCATTTTCTATAGATACATACCATGGAGTATAAAATACAGAATGTGTTACTTCTGCAACAACTAACTTTTCATTTTTAGATTCTTTTTCTCTTATACCAATTATTATAGTTAAAACTATTATTGCGATTAATGAAAAGATAGTCAAAAATATTTTTTTCATATATCCTCACTTTCATATTTAATATATTCAAATAAAGTAAATTTGTTATTTATATATTGAATTTTTATTACTTGCATTATATAATTAACATATATGATAGGGGATAAGAAAGAGGTATGTGATAATGGAAAATAAGGCTTTAAAGATTATTGTTAATATACTTGTTTGTATAGTTATTATACTTGCAACTTGTATTACTTTAATGACAATAGCATCACAAAAGAATGGATATTTTAAGATATTTGGTAATATTCCACTTACTATAAAAGATGATAGTATGGAACCAACTATTAAGAAAGGTAGTTTAATAATAACTAAAGAATATAAAGATAATGATATCAAAGAAGGAGATGTTATTTCATATAGAAGTATTAATGAAGATAAAACTATTGAAATAAGAACTGCTCGTGTTAAAACTATTTTAAGTATTAATAATGGTAAAACATATATTACTGAATATGATAATAATGAATATAAAGATAATGAACAAGTTGATTCAAGAAATGTAGTATCTATATGGAATAATAAAAAGATATCTAATTTAGGTTATGTTCTTGATTTCTTAAATACTAAAGTAGGATTTCTTGTATGTATAATTATTCCACTTGCATTATTATTTATATATCAATTATATAAGTTTATTGTACTTGTAAAAGATTATAAAAATGTTAATTAGAAGTAGCAATACTTCTTTTTATATGTAAAAAATTTTAGTGTTCGCTTTTAATAATAATTGTTAAATGATATAATGATTAAGAGGTAAAAATTATGACATTAAATGATAAACAATTAGAAGCAGTAAATCATACTGAAGGGCCTTGTTTAGTACTTGCAGGGGCTGGTAGTGGTAAAACAAGAGTACTAACTGAAAGAATAATTAAATTAATAGATGATGGAGTAAGTCCTTATAATATACTAGCAATAACATTCACTAATAAAGCAGCTAAAGAAATGAGAGTAAGAGTTCAAAATAAAATAGGTGATGTAGCAGATTCAATATTTATAGGTACATTTCATTCTTTTGGACTTAGAATATTAAGAGAAAATTATGATGCGATAGGTTATTCATCTAATATAACTATACTTGATACAGATGATACTAAATCATTAATAAAAAGAATATTAAAAGAGAATAGTTTTGATCCAGCTGATTATGATATAAAACATATTATAAGTAAGATAAGTAGTGCTAAAAATGATGGAATAAGTCCACTTGAATTTTCTAAATTATTTTTAAATGAACATGATAAAGTTATAGGTCTTGTTTATGAAAAGTATTTAAAATTATTAAAAGAGAATAATTCAGTTGATTTTGATGACTTGTTATTAAAACCAGTTGAGATATTTAAGAAAAGAAAAGATATATTAGAAAAATATCAAGAAAGATTTAGATATATTTTAGTAGATGAATATCAAGATACTAATAGTATTCAATATGAATTATGTAAGATGCTTGCTAAAAAGTATAATAATATCTTTGTAGTAGGTGATGCTAATCAATCAATATATTCATGGAGAAATGCTGATTATAGAAATATACTTAATTTTGAAAAAGATTATAAAAATGCACATGTAGTATTACTTGAAGAGAATTATAGAAGTACAAACACTATATTAAAGGCGGCTAATTCTGTTATTAAGAATAATAATGAAGGAACTAAATTAAATCTATGGACTTCTATAGGTGATGGAGAAAAGATAGAATATATAAGAGTTGAAGATGAAATCAAAGAAAGTAGTTTTGTTATAAATAAGATAAAAGAACTTGTAAATGAGGGTTATAATTATAGTGATTTTGCTGTTCTTTATAGAACTAATGCTCAAAGTAGAACAGTTGAAGAAGCATTTGTTAGGAACAATATTCCATATAATATAATTGGTAGTTATTACTTTTACAATAGAAAAGAAATTAAGGATTTAATCGCATATTTAAATTTAATATATAATACTAATGATTCAGTTAGTTTAGAAAGAGTAATTAATACACCAAAAAGAGGTATTGGTACTAAAACTATTGATAATATACGTGAAAAAGCTAATATGAATGATACATCATTATTTGATGCGATTGATAGTGGCAAAGAACTTGAATTTAAGAAATTAATATTAGAATTAATAGAAGATTCTAAAACTATGAATCTATCTGATTTAATTGAAGATGTGCTTGTTAAGACAGGACTTAGACGTGAATATGAACTTGATAAATCTATTGAAAGTGATACTAAAGTAGAAAACTTAAATGAATTTAAGAGTTTAGCAGTTAATTTTGAAGATAATGGTATTTATGATTTATCAACATTTTTAGAAAATATTATGCTTGTTAGTGATAAAGGTCAATATGCTGAAGATGATAATAATGTTAATATTATGACACTTCATTCAGCAAAAGGACTTGAATTTAATATTGTATTTATTCTTGGTATGGAAGAAGGTATTTTCCCTCATAGTAGAAGTTTTGAATCAGCAAAAGAACTTGAAGAAGAAAGAAGACTTTGTTATGTTGGTATAACACGTGCTAAAAAGAAATTATATTTACTTTCTGCTAGAGTAAGAACTTTATATGGTAGAACAAGTGGTACTATTGAAAGTAGATTTGTAAAGGAAATAGATCCATCACTTATAAATATTGAGAATGAAAGTGTAAAGAAAGATGAAACTAAAAAAGTAGGTAATATGTATAGTGATAAGTCTGTAGATGGACTTAAAGCAGGTGATACAGTTATTCATACAATCTTTGGGGAAGGTGTAATTATAAAGATAAGTGGTAGTATTGCAACTATAGCATTTAAATATGGAGTTGGTATTAAGAGTATTGCTGCTAATCATAAATATTTGTCTAAAAAGTAAACATATATGTATATGTTGGACCAAATCTCGTCAATCTACAACAACGCTGCAATAAGAACAAATGTTCGCTTGCGGGGGGGGTAATTTATGCTATACTTACTAATGAAAGTAGGTTAGATAAATTATGAAAGATAAGAAAATTTTAATTGGAACGGCTCTTGTATTGTTATTGCTTCTTACGACAGGATTTTCTTATGCGTACTTTAGTACAGCTGTAAAAGGTAATGATAATGCAAAAGATGTAGTAGTGGAAGCAGGTACATTGAAACTCACATATACTGATGGACCAGCAATAAATGTACAGAATATTAAACCAGGATGGACTACTACAAAAGAAGTGTCAGTAAAGAATAATGGTACATTAGATGCATATTACAATGTTATTTGGCAATCACTAACAAATGGAATCACAAATGATGAACTAGTTTTAAGTGCAACATGTCAAAGACTTAATGCATCAGGAACAGTAGAAGGAACATGTGATTCTATATCACAAGCACCAATAAGTGATATGACAATAGCAAAGAAAATTAATATAGAAAGTGGATTTACTCATAAATATACTTTCACAATATTATTCAAAGAAACAAATGCAGATCAAAATTATAATCAAGGAAAGGAATTTAATGGAGTTTTAGGTATTGAAGAATATAAAGCGCCTAATTTTTCAACTGATAGTTGGGCAACAATTATCGCAAATGTAAAAGCAGGGTATGGAAGTGAGTATAAAGTTGGAAGTACAAAAGAAGTAAATCTAGGAACAACATATGGAACACATACACTTCGCGTAGCAAATACTTCAGCACCAAGTGAATGTTCAGGAACAGGTTTTTCACAAACAGCATGTGGATTCGTATTAGAGTTTACAGATATAATAACAACACATAAAATGAATGATACAAACACAAATGCTGGTGGATGGCCAGCAACAAGCATGTATACATTTGTAAATAATGATATATATAATGCAATACCAATCGAACTAAAGAATGCAATAATAGATACAATAGTAGTATCAAGTCATGGAAGTAAAGATACAGAAAACTTTACATCTACTGATAAACTATATTTATTAGCACCAAAAGAAATATATACTGATTGGTCTGGTGATTATGATACAGCAAAAGATTTAACAAGAACATTAGATTATTATACAAATATGTGGGTAACCGAAAATAACTATAATGGAGCAATAAAGAAAAATGGAACTAGTTCTTCAATTTGGTGGCTTCGTGCGGCTCATTCTACTAGTACTAGCCTTTTCTTAACTGTTTACGGCGGCGGTAGCTACAATGCCGGCTTTGCTACTGATACATATGGCGTGGCTCCAGCTTTCCGTCTAGGCTAACTTAATATAGTGTTGATTTACATGATTAACACTATTTTATTTGATAAAACATATGCGGAATTTAAGGCAAATGTTGACTTTGTGTATCAAATATGATATAATATGAGCGTTATTTGGAATATAAGGGGGTATATATGACAACTAAACAAGCTAAATTAATTTTAGGTATTAATATAAATGGTTCTTTTACACTTGAAGAGTTAACTAGAAGATATAGAGAACTTATGAAAATGAATCATCCAGATATGCATGCATCAGAAAATGAAAAAACAATAGCAAGATTCAATGAAAAATGCTCACTATTTAACGAAGCATATTCAGTATTAAAATCATATTTAGAAGATACTGAAAGTAGAGATCAAGAATTTATTTTTATGAAGGCTAAAGCTATAAATGAAATTAGAAGTATATTTGAAGAATGTAGTGATACAGCATTAAGACAAAAAGTAGAAAAAATTTATACTAGAAATGTAGCGATTGAAGATTGTAAAGATGTTATTGAATTAGATAGTGCTGTTGAGAATTTCTATGCATTATTAAGAATATGTTATAAAAATTATGAAATAGGTTTTAGAAGACAAAATGGTATTCCTAAGAAATTTGATTTTTCATTAAGATATGATTGTAATACTGATGAATTTGTGACAGAATTAAGTGAACTTGAAAAAGCTTATGAATCATATATTGATAGTAAAATAAATGGTACTATATATACATATTTTAATATGGGAGATAGTGTTACAACATCACCATATTTAGATAATAGAATTGATGGTATGAAATACTTATTTCATAATTATAATTTATTTGATTATGAAGAAAGAGGAATATTAGAAGACTTTAGAGATTTTATAAAAGAAAAACATGATTATTATGTAAGTGTTAGTTATGATTATCTAGATATAAAAAGACTTATTGATAAGTTGCCTGGTACTTATGAAGATAAAGAATGTGAAAAAAGTAGATTATTATGTAAATTAAATGATAGTGTTTATAAAGGTGATTTTGATGTTGTTAGTGAGAAAGTGTTAGATTCAGTCTATAAGTTTGAATATAAAGAAAGAGCTATAAATAAACTTCAAACATATTTGAATTGGAAATCTTTCTTAGTTTCTTCTCGTTTAAAATCAAGTAAAGATAAAGCTAGTCTTGATTATGTTTATTCTATTATGTCTATATGTACTGAAATATTATCTAAGGCATATAAAGGTAAATATAGTATAGAAGATATTTCAATATTAGAAAATATTACATTTAGTGATAAAAATACTGATAAAATGATACTTTCTATGTTAAATAATAAAGGATTTAATATTTATGTTAAAATACCTAATGAAGAAATAGAAAAACTATATAATCCATTTGTATTAAAGAATGATGATGATGAATTTTTAAGCACTGATGGAAATGGTAATGTTTCTTTAGAGAGTAAAGAAGAAGTAAAGAAAAATAGTACATTGATTTCATTAAGTGATATTGTTACATATGGTACTCCTGTATTTAGATATACAAGTGATGGAGAAACTATTGATAATGTATTATATCAATATAATGGTTATGATTTAGTTTGTAATTATGATGCTTGTGATGGTAGAATCAATGATTTCTATTTAACTGGGGCAACAGATCATAAGGGATATGATTATAGTGAACAGTTTGAAGTTAAGAGTAAAGTAGCATATAAAGTACAAAGTATGTTTAGACCTTATACTAAGAAAATACAAAAGAAAAATAAAGGTAAAAAATTATTAAAAATTAGTTCAATTTAAGGAAATACTTCGGTATTTCTTTTTAAATATGATATAATGTTTAAGAGGAGTAAATATGGATCAAGAAAAAATAGGTAAAATTATAAAAGATATAAGAGTTCGTAATAATTTAACACAAGCAGATTTAGCAAATAAATATAATGTTACTTATCAAGCCGTTAGTAAGTGGGAAAATGGTAAAAATATACCTGATATTTCTATACTTAAACAAATGAGTAAAGATTTTAATATTGATATAAATGATTTACTTGATGGAGAGGGTAGTAAGAAAAAGATTAAAACTTCTTATTATATAATTGGTATCATTGTGATATTATTTATTATTTTACTTATTTTAATATTTACTCATAATGAAGATTTTGTATTTAAAACTTTAACTACTACTTGTGATAATTTTACTATTAAAGGTAGTATATCTTATAATAAAGATAAATCATCAATATATATATCTAACATCAAATATTGTGGTAAAGAAGATAATACTTTATATGATTCAATAAGTAGTACTTTATATGAAAGTCATAATAATGTTATTCATAAAATAGAAGAGTATAAAAGTGAAAGTAAAAGTTCAATAACATTAGATGACTATTTAAATGAAATAGAATTTGCGATTGATAATTATGAATCTAGCTGTAAAACATTTAGTAGTAATGATTTATATATAGAAATACAAGCTAGTAAAGATGATAAAACTATTACATATAAAATACCATTAAGTCTTACTAGTTGTCCTAAATAGATATGAGGTTTATACTATGAATTATGAAGAAAGAATAGAAGGAATTTTAGGCCAAAAATTCTATGAAAATAATGATATAGATAAAATATGTGAATTTATTAAGAGTCAAGATAGAAGTTTAACATTTAAGAAAAAAGGCATTGAGATGCTAGAATTAAGAAAATATTTAAAAGGTTTGATTGATTTAGATTTTGAAGTTAAATGTGAAAATGATACAGTTAACTTTTTATATGATTTTGCTGAATTTAAGAAAAGAATAGGTGAAAGTATATCACCTACGATTAGTGAATTAAATATTCCAGGAACATTTTTAAATAGTAATTTTGAATTTTTATCAAGACTTAGAAATTTGAGTAAATTAAGAATTAATGATTATAAATCTTTATCTTTAGATGTAATGGATTATATTGAAAAAAATACAAATATTAGTGAAATAACAATGTCATATTTATCAAGCGAAGTTAAAGATGGTGAAAAATATTTTTATATAAATGTTGATGGTGAAGAAATAAATTTATATGGAAATATAAGTTTAATAGAAGAAAAGCCAAAGATATTTGATGTTGATAATAATAGTTTTGAAGAAGAAAAAAAAGATAAGAAATATGATAGAAATGTTAATGCTAAAATAGGTGCTTTAACAAGTGAAAATATTAGAAGAATATTTGATTCATTTAAAGAGGATATGAAATCAATAGATAGAACTATTAATATTGAATGTGGAAAATCTGTATATAGTTTAAATATTAAAGATGGTGTTGTAGATTTAAGTGTTAGAGATGAAAATTTAGATAATATTAGTATGCTATATGAAGAATTAGAAAGTTATGGTTTAAATGTTAATAATATTACTTTTTACTTAAGACCAAATTCAAATGAAAAAATAAATTATATTGATAGAGATTATAAGGCGTTAGATGAGATTAGTAAAAAAACATCTATTAATGTTTTAGATGGCGTTGGATTAATGCAATGGGAAAACTTTAGAGGACTTGTTGAATCTATGAAATGGTATAGAGAAATTATAAGTGAATATCCTTTATCACCAGTTGAAAAATTAGCTTTTGCATATGACATATTAAAGACATTTGAGTATAATGAATCTTCTGTTGATGTTAGTGAATCAAGGCATCCTGATTTAATAATAAATACAGGTCATATTGTATGTAGTGGTTACACTAATATGTTAAAAGAAATATTTAGAGATTTAGATCCTAATGTATTAGTAGGTTCTTTTGGAGTAACTTGTTATGAAAAAGATAATGTGACTAGAAGGGGTGGTCATAGTAGAGCAATTGTCTATGTTAATGATGAAAAATATGGTATTAAAGGTGCTTATGCATTAGATCCAACATGGGATAGTGTAATGGAAAATGGTACTGAAAAAATTGATAAAGATTATAATGCTCTTGATCTATATAAATATTTTATGATTCCTTTTAGTGATTATAATAAAGTTTTTCCTCATGACTCTAATGTTAATTTTTTTAGAGGAGATATAAACTATTTGAATGAAAATTTAAGTGAGCAAAACATTGATAAAGCAATTAGTAGTGTTAATACAATGGAAGAAATAAGTAAAGGTAAAAGAAACTCATTTTTACCACAAAGTTTTAATACAAATAATTTGTTTATCGCTGATATTAATGATACTTTTGGTAATAAAGGCCATAACTTTATGTTAAATATGTTTAAGTCTAAACGAGTACCAAAAGACAAAATGATGGAAATTATTAGAAATGTTAGAATGGCTGAAGGATATGGTAAAGAATTAATAGATGCTGAAATGGAAAAAGTTTCAAGAATATATGATAAGACAAATATATCTGTTGATCAGTTAACAGGTAAGTTATTATAAATATAAAAGAAATGAGTGATAATATGCATAAATATTTAAACAGTAATACATTTGAAATAGTTAATGATATATTTGAAGTAGATAATTTAATCGTAGAAACTATTTCTATTTTAAATAAGAAAGGGTATCACACCTTATATTGTTGTAGTGGTCATGTTAAAAATCCAAGGTTATATGAAAAATATCGTATGCATAAAGATGAATTAAATGGTATACATAATTATCATATTATAAATGAAAAAGATAATTATGTTGATGTATTAATTCCATATCAAGATACAGTAGTTTATATCATGTTTGATAAAAAATATGATTTTGATTTATCAAAGAGTTTTAGATGGAAAGACGATAAAACTATTTATTCGTATACAATAAGTTATTATGAAAATAATAAAAAAAGAAGTAGTAATGATATTCAAAAAGAAATAGAGAGTGTTAATAATGAACTATTATCTTGGGCATCAAGTTTACCTAATAATAATTAATATAAAATGGAGAAATAAAATATATGAAAGTAATAGATAAAAATTTTAATAGTGTGGGTGAACCATCAAATGTTAAAGAAATAGTTAATAATATAGAAAGTACTTTAAGAAATACTAATGTTGATAAAGATATTTTAGAAGAATCTCTATCTAACTTTAATGATTTATTTATTCAAATTTCAGAAGATGATACATATTCTATAAAACTTCCTAATGGTTCTTTAAGACAAAATAGAATTTCTAGTGGGGTAGGAGCTCTTAAAACAAATATGTCTATTAGTGTAAATCCTAATGAACTTTATATAGAGCCAGGTATAGTCATGAGAAAGAATTTTAATAATCATCAATTAACTCATGAAATGTTACATGGTATTACATCAAAAAAACATAATTCTTTTGATGAAAATGGAATTACTTACACTAAAACAGGAACAAAAATTGATTATTATGATAAATCTCTAGATGATTATGAAAATCCAAACAATCTTTCTTCAGATGGATTAAATGAAGGAATAACTGAATTACTCACATCAATTATAACAGGTGAATATACTGGTAGTTATGCTCCATTTGTTGTTATTTCATATTTATTTATGTCTAGTAATAATTATTTATTAAATGCTTACTTTATGAAAGATATAGCAGGTATGGAAAAGTTTTACAAAGACGTTGAAGAAAAACAAACATTAATTACTAGAGATGATTTTATTACCTTGAGTTCTAAATGTACTGACACTGAAAGGTTATCAAAGATTATTTCAGCAGGGTTAGAATATAATAAATCTTATGGAAAAGAAATTAGTGAAAATGAATTAGACTTTTTTATGAACTATTTGGATAGTAATTTTATGTTAGATTCAGGTTCTTGGCGTGATATGATTTCTAAACCTAGTATAACATGTTAATAAATATAATAATTGTTGTTAATTAAAAAGTAAGAAAAAATAAAAAATTAAATAAAAAAGGTTGGATATAATAGTGAAGAAAAAGATAATATATGTATTAATTTTTATAGTATCAATTATAGTATTAATAATAGGTTGGAATAAATTACAGGAATATATATTTTTTCATCCTTGGAATGATATAATTTCTTATAAGAAACTACAAGAAATAGATGAATTTAAAGAGATTAAAATAAAAAATGATGAAGTAAATTTATCAGGTTGGTTTTGGAATATTGGAAATAAGGATGGAAAGAATCCTCTTGTAATATTTTTTGGAGGCAATGCACAAAACTCATCCAATACTCTTTATAATTATTATCAATCTGGAACAATGAAAAATGTTTTTGGAAATTATAATTTAATGCTTATAGATTATCCAGGGTATGGAATGAGTAAAGGTAAGCCATCTGATGATAGTATGTTTATTGCATCAAAATATATATTTGAGTACGCAACTAAAATGAGTGAAGTTAATATTGATAATATAGTTATTATGGGTTATAGTATAGGAACAGGTGTCGCAAGTTACTGTGCTAGTGAAAATGATGCGAGTGGATTAATATTAGTTGCGCCATATGATAAAGCATTAAGTTTATATAATGATGCTATTGATAGTTTTCATGGTTCAGTTGCTAGTCTTGCAAAATATAGTTTTGACTCATCTACTTATGCTGAAAATGTTACTGAACCCACATTGATTTTCACATCTAAAAAAGATGAAGTAATAAATTATAAACATTCATTAGATTTAACAGGACATTTTTCAAAGCTTGATGATGTTGTAATATTAGAAAATGTAAATCATAATGGATATTTTTCACAAACTGAAGTTTTAAATACTATTACAGATTTCTTAAATAGATTAGAAAAATAAAGTAGAAATTTATATTATGATGTTTATGTTTTTGATATAATATAAATTAAAAGGGGTGATTTGATGAATAAAGATAATAACTTAGTATTAAACGATAATGAAATATCTAAAGTTGACGTGATTTATAAAGATATAAAAGAGAAAATTAAGAATGCCAGAAGTAAAATGTTAAAACAAATCGATACAACAATGATAGAAGTCTATTGGTATGTAGGCAAAATAACATCTGAATTATATAACAATTCGAGTGATGGAACATATGGAAAAAGAATAATCGAAGCTTTATCTAAAAAATTAACAAATGAATTTGGCAATGGCTTTTCTGCAGTTTCAATAAGAAGAATGCGTAGATTTTATGAGTATTATCCAAATTGGTCGGCAGTGCCGACCGAATTATCTTGGACCCATTTTCAAGAGTTAATTAGAATAGAAAGAAAAGAAGAAAGGGATTTTTATCAAACTGAATCTATTAAATCTAATTGGGGGTATAGAGAGCTTGGACGCCAAATTAACACTAAATTATATGATAGATATTTAATTTCTCCAGATAAAAATTTAATTATGGTGGAATCAAAAAAAGGTGAAATAGAGAAGCAACCTGAAGAGTTATTGAAAAGTCCATATATTTTTGAATTTGCTGGCTTAAAAGAAAATAAAAATTATTTAGAAAGTGATTTAGAAAAATCTTTATTAAATCATTTGACTGAATTTTTATTGGAGCTAGGAAGAGGATTTTCATTCGTTGCTAGTCAGCAAAGATTAAAAATAGGACTAGAGTATTATTATCCAGATTTAATATTTTATAATCGTTTGGCAAAATGTTTCGTTATTGTAGACCTAAAAATCGGAAAACTATCACATCAAGATATTGGTCAAATGCAAATGTATGTGAACTACTATAAAAAAACTCAAATGATTGAAGGAGAAAATGAACCTATTGGAATATTGTTATGTGCTGATAAAGATGATGCAGTTGTAGAAATGACACTTGGAGATAATGTAAAAAATATTTATGCTTCTAAATATTTGACATATATGCCTTCAAAAGATGAATTATTAAAAATAATTAAAGATGAAAGGGAATTGTTTGAACTTTCAAGGGAAGAATATTAATTATATAATTATTATAATGTTATTTTATAATGAAAACTACTTTTGAATCAGTAAGCAAATATAAAGTTAATGATGATTAATTAAAAAAATAGTAAAGGAGAAAAGTATTATGTTTAAACTTGTAAGTAACTATAAGCCTAGTGGTGACCAACCAGAAGCAATTAAAGAACTTGTAGATGGTATAAATGAAGGAAAAAAGAATCAAGTATTACTTGGAGCAACAGGAACAGGTAAAACTTTTACTATAGCAAATATTATTGAAAAGACTAATAAGCCAACATTAATACTTGCTCATAATAAAACATTAGCAGGTCAATTATATGCTGAATTTAAAGAACTGTTTCCTGAAAATAAAGTTGAGTATTTTGTTTCATATTACGACTATTATCAACCAGAAGCATACGTACCTAGTAAAGACTTATATATTGAAAAAGATTCATCTATTAATGATGAAATAGATGAATTAAGACACGCAGCAGTTGCAGCTATAATTGATAGGCGTGATACAATTATAGTTTCTAGTGTTTCATGTATATATAGTATTGGTGAAAAAGAAGAATATGTTAATAAAATGTTGAATCTTTCAGTAGGAGATACTATTGATAGAGATGTTATTCTTGAAAAATTAGTTGGTATGCAATATGAAAGAAATGAACTTGATTTTAAAAGAGGAACTTTTAGGGTGAAAGGAGATACTATAGAACTTATACCTATTGGTGAAAAGAAAAGTGGAATTAGAATAAGTATGTTTGGTGATGAAATAGAAACTTTATCATTCTTTGATCCATTAACAGGAAAAGTAAGTTCTAATGTAAGAACAGTAAGTATTTTTCCAGCATCATTATTCGTAACTAGTGATGAAAAAATGATTGAAGCAACTAAAAGAATTGAAGCTGAACTTAATGATAGACTTAAAGAATTACATGATAATGGTAAATTATTAGAAGAACAAAGACTTAAAGAAAGAACTATGTATGATTTAGAAATGCTTCGTGAAACTGGATTTTGTCATGGTATTGAAAACTATAGTAGACATTTATCACTTAGGGATAAAGGAGAAACTCCAACTACATTAATTGATTTCTTTCCAGATGATTTCTTACTTGTTATAGATGAAAGTCATGTTACACTTCCACAAGTAAGGGGTATGTATAATGGAGATCATATGAGAAAACAAACTCTTGTTGATTATGGCTTTAGATTACCTAGTGCGATGGATAATAGACCATTAAAATTTGAAGAATTTAAAGAAAAACTTAATCAAGTAATATATGTATCAGCTACACCTGGTGATTATGAACTTTCTCTTGTTAATAATAAATGTGTAGAGCAAATAATTAGACCAACAGGACTATTAGATCCAATTATTGAAGTCAAAAGTACTAAGAACCAAATTGATGATATTATTAATGAAATAAATGAAAGAATCAAAAATAATGAAAGAGTATTAATAACAACATTAACTATTAGAATGAGTGAAGAATTAACTTCATATTTAAAAGAACTTGGTTATAAAGTAACGTATTTACATAATGAAATTAAAACTCTTGAAAGAATGAATATAATTAGAAATTTAAGACTAGGAACATATGATGTAGTTGTTGGAATAAATCTTTTAAGAGAAGGTATAGATATACCAGAAGTAAGTTTAATTGCAATATTAGATGCTGATAAAGAAGGATTCTTACGTAGCAGCAGAAGTTTAATTCAAACAATAGGTAGATGTGCTAGAAATGCTCATGGCAAATGTATAATGTATGCCGACCACATGACTGATTCAATGGATTATGCAATTAAAGAAACGGCAAGACGTAGAAGAATTCAAGAACAATATAATATTGAACATAACATTGTACCTAAAACAATCATTAAAGATATAAGAGATGTTATAAGTAATGTAGATGAAACAAAAGATAAGAAAGTTAAATTAACAAAGAAAGAAATGACTAAGACAATAGATAAGATTGAACAAGAAATGAAAGAAGCAGCGCGTAATCTTGACTTTGAAAGAGCAATGGAGTTACGTGATATATTGTTTGAAATGAAGAGTGAAGTATAATGAGATTTAAAAAAATATATATAGAGATAACTAATTCATGTAATTTAAATTGTTCTTTTTGTCATAACAATAATCGTAGTAAACATTTTATGAATGTAGAAAAGTTTAAGGAAGTAATCTTTAAGATAAAAGGTTATACAGAATATATCTACTTGCATGTGAAAGGTGAACCTTTATTACATCCCAATTTAGAAGAGATACTTGCTATATGTGAACAAAACAATATCAAGGTAAATATAACTACAAATGGCACTTTACTAAAGACTAGATATGATATCTTAAAAAAGTTTTCATGTGTAAGACAACTAAATATTTCGCTACACTCCGAAAACAACTTATTAACATATTACGATGATGTTTTTGAAACCTGTAAAGAATTATCACAGAATATGTTCATAAGCTATAGATTATGGACATTAAAAGACTATAAATTGGATAAAAAATCCACAGATGTTGTTGATAAAATAATTAAAAGTTATAATTTATCAACAAATATAGTGGAAAAATTATATTGCGACCGTTCAGTTAAAATATTTTTGAACACTTTTGCGAATAAAGATAATTTGTTTTCTTGGCCAACGCTAGATGCTGAAAACGAAAGTGATGGTTTTTGCTATGGATTAAATACACATATTGGAATATTGGTTGATGGAACTGTAGTACCTTGTTGTTTAGATGGCGAAGGCATTATAAATTTGGGAAACATTTTCGAGGAAACGATAGAAGAGATATTACAAAAAGGTAGAACTAAGCAAATTATAGAAAATTTTAATCAAAATAAATGTAGCGAAGAATTATGCAAAAAATGTGAATATAAAAATAGATTTATAAAAAAATAATGTATGGTATAATACAAGTGATTTAGGAGGCATTCATGGCTAACAAAAATATTGAAATGTTAAAAGTTTTCTTTGGAGTAATAAATAATAATGAAAAGTATATAAACCTAGTATTACCTAACTGCTATGTTAAAAGTGTTTATGATATAGATTACGAAACATTATATAAGAAAGGCTATCACAGTATTATATTTGATATTGATAATACATTATTACCGGTTAACGATATTAAAGTACCAGAAGATTTGAAATGCTTAATGGAACAATTAAAAGAATATGGCTTTAATATATGTATTGTATCTAATAATTCATTAGAAAGAGTATTACCACCAGCTGAAAACTTAGGAGTTACTTATCTTGCTGATGCTCATAAACCAAATCCAATCGCTTTTTCAACAGCATTAAAAGAGTTAAATTCAACCGTTGAAGAAACAGTTATGGTGGGTGACCAAATGCTTAGTGACATTAAAGGTGCTAATGAGTATGGATTATACAGTATTTTAGTTGACCCGGTTGATAATAAATATGATATTAAAACTGGTACTAGTCGTGTATTACAAAATATAATGATAAAAAAATTAAGTAAGAGAGATTTATTTAAAAAAGGTTCTTATTATAAATAGGAGGATAAAGATATGAATGAAATAATAATTAAAGGTGCTAGAGAAAACAATTTAAAAAATATAGATATAACACTACCAAAAAACAAGTTAATTGTTATGACAGGAGTATCAGGTAGTGGTAAAAGTAGTTTAGCTTTTGACACAATATATGCCGAAGGTCAAAGAAGATACGTTGAAAGTTTAAGTGCATATGCTAGACAATTTTTAGGTGGAACCGAAAAACCAGATGTAGATTCCATTGAAGGTTTATCTCCATCTATTAGTATTGACCAGAAGACAACTAACAAAAATCCTCGTTCTACAGTAGGAACTGTTACTGAAATATATGATTATTTAAGATTGCTATATGCAAGAATAGGTACCCCATACTGTCCAAATCATCATATACCAATAAAAGCCCAAAGTATTGAGGAAATGGTAAATAAATTATTAGAATACGAAATTGGTACTAAATTTGTAATTATGGCACCGGTAGTTCACGGTGAAAAAGGAACACACAAAGATTTATTTGACAAATTACGCAGTGACGGATTTGTAAGAGTAAGAGTAAATGGCGAAATGCGTGATTTATCTGAAGAGATAGTTTTAGATAAAAATATAAAGGATGACATAGATGTAATAGTTGATAGATTAATCTTAAAAGATGATATAAGGTCACGATTACATGAATCAATTGAGACAGCAACGAAACTTGCAGAAGGAAAAGTTCTAATAGAAATACCAGGCGTTAAAGAAATTCTTTTTTCAGAGAATTTTGCATGTCCTTATTGTGAATTTTCATTACCAGAGTTAGAACCAAGATTATTTAGTTTTAATTCACCGTATGGTGCATGTCCTGACTGTAAAGGTTTAGGAATAAAACTAAATATTGACCCAGATTTAGTAATACCTAATCAAGAATTATCAATTAATGATGGA
>OIZL01000904.1_pt1 | contig 18834 bp, 8 predicted proteins | sample 1588541 | NCBI WGS metagenome assembly OIZL01 (sample SAMN03283285) | human gut metagenome | biome: human-associated habitat; material: feces | host: Homo sapiens | place: Peru | collected 2012 | reverse complement strand
AGAGTAGATATAATATTGTTTTTCTACCCATTGTTTTTCTTTTTCTTTAATAGCAAACAAGCTTTGTTCGTTTGTATTGAACGTAAAATCAGTAAAATTCATATCTTCAAACGAGAACAAACTATTATTGATACGTGCTATTTGTGTATATGGTTTTTTATTAGTTCTAACCTTAATTTTAGCTGCAGAAGAACGGAAAGATTTTGTTTTTATAACCGTTGAACGTTTTACAGTGTTTTTGGTTAAATGAGGTATGCCACAACAGTCCATTTTGGTTGCACAGCCACAATAAATTGTTCTGTCATCAAATGTGTACCACTTTGGGTTAATCTCTCCCTGACTATCTCTTTTATCAAAGTTAAATGAACACACTACACCATTTAATGTTCCAAAGAAAATATTATCAGCTAAATTTTTAATTACAGTTGCCTTTTGAAAAACGCCACCTGTGTAATTTCCCTTTCTATCACATAAATAAGCTTCATATTTAACCAAATCGCCTGTGAAAATGTCATATACTTCGTGAACGGTATAATATACACCTATTGTGTATTTTTGACCGTCTATTGTTACCTCAACGCCCTCATTAAAGACTTGAGTGGTTGATTTACCCTCAGAATCAGGAGCGTTTACAACTTCGCCAACAAGATTTTTAGTTTCGTTGATATTCATATAGTAAACAGCGTCTGCTAAAGTTATTGGAATCTCAATAATTTCTTTTTCAAGACCACAAGTACATTCAACTTCACTTTTACCACATTTTTTACAATAATGTACTTTTGCAGACTTTAATTCATCATCAAGCCTTGTTGCATATCTATATTCAGGGTATTGATTTTTGTAAAGACCTATATCTTCAAGATAATACCACTCATATTGCGGTACACCTATAGCGTGAGTATATCTTTGGCGACTGTCAGCCATAAAAATTTTACCGTCTATAAGAACCAACAAATAACCGTTCCACTCCTCAACCACAGCAGAACTCAAGTCCATATTGACTATTTTTGCGTCTATAAGACTTGACCTGTGCTCATTCGCACGCTCATTACGTACCGATAATTGACCTACAGCTTCTACACCTAAACGTGATATAAATATCGGGTCGTCTAGGAAGTTAACGCAAGCACCTAAACAACCTATTCCACTTAAACCTTGTTGGGCTGGGTAAACTTTTGGCTGCAAATTATTATTTGTTTCGGTGGCAGTATGAAAGTATGTTGAGCCGTCCTGTTGAGTATCGTTTTTTAACACCATTAAAGTATCAGCAACAGTTATCATTCCTGTAATAGGAGCAATACCTACACCGTCCTGCATATAGTTCATTATTCCAAAGTATGTCGGGTCAATATAGCCTGTATTGTTTCTTGCACAATAGAAGATATGATTTGGAAAGTCAGGGTTTCCTGATAAGAAAACTCTATTATCATAAATAGCAACTATTGTACATTTCGTAATAAGGTCAGATATTTTAGAATTGTCATCTGTAACACCTGAAACGCTTTTTAGTGTCTTTTTTGCAGTTATTTCAACACCTGCATAAAATTCAGGGTACATAACATTTTCGGCACCATTTTCTCCTGCAATTTGCACTGTTTTATTTGGTGCTGTTGGAGCAGTCTTAAATTTTACAACCCCATTTGCAAGGTCAACAGTATAATCTGTATCAATAACCTTTGTTTCTCCATAAACTTTAACCTCTGAAATAGCCTCTAACTGATTTTCATTCATTATAAAATCAGTAGTTTCGCCGTCAGCAATAAAAGTATGTTTGAACTTTGGCTGTAAAATGTTTCTCTGCTCATATTCTTTGCCTATATCGGCATTTGTTCCATTAGGAACAATATTTATATAAGTTGTTGGAATATAAGCCTCAGATATGGCGTTTTTAATGTTATAACCGTCGTAAACAAGGTAATTCTTACCATCAACAATATAAAGTTTATTATTAAAAATAAAAGACGCACTTTTGCGAGTATTCATTTCGCTAAATAGGGCGTCTTGTGTTGTTAAAACACCCTCTTTGTATGATAAAAGTAAACTATCTCCCTCAGACAAACTGCTACTAGCATAAGATAAAACGTGTGTGTCTGCATTATAACTTGCCAACAATGTTAAATCTTCGCCATTAGTCTTTGCTAAGGCAACAACAGCTGTAATATTATCAGCTAAAGTTTGCTTAAAAGTGTGGGTGCCGTTTATTGTTGATTCAGGAGCAGGAACTTTAATAGTCTTGCTCAATACAATGTTTATTGTGTCTGGGTAATTTTTCCATAAATAAAGCTTATTTCCTGAGTGTATTAACACTTTAGTTGTAGTATTTCCGCTGCTATTCTTGTGTGAGTAGTTGAAAATACCAAAAACCTCATTTTCTTCAGGTAATACCACTCTTTTTCTAAAACCTGCAATAGTTTCAAGAGCTTGTCCTTGCCCTGATTGATAATCACGGTACATATTTACACAATATGCAAGACGTTGTTCGTGAACTTGAGTATGGTCGCTTGAGAAGTCAACGCCTCTAAAATCGCCATAGTATCTATTGTAGGTATCTCTTTCCTGAAGAAGATTTTTTGAATTTTTATAAGCCATATTTCTTACCACCTATTTGAACTTTTAATTGTTACAGGAGTAGCAATAATAGCTTTTCGTTCCAAGTCAGCAACACGTTCTCGGTATAAACCCATATAATATTCAGATTTTTGTGGCTCGTCGTCTATCCATACATAAGCGGCAATGAGTATAGGCATAAGAGAACTTAATTCTGCATTTAAGTCAAGCTCTGCGTCATCTTTTGACGGGTCGCCTGAACTTTCTATTGCTTTTGGTAATCTCTCATACAATACTTTATATGAGCCCTTACTTTCGTAAGGGAAAAGAATTATACTATTATTCTCTATTTCATAGCCTTGATTAAGAATGCTGTTTGTATCTGCTTCCTTAATCGGTGGACAACTTAAAGACATAAAATCATCTACTAATTTCATCATATCGTAACGTGTATATGGCTCATAAGCAGGAATATCTTTTTGCTGATTGCTAAATAAAAATTCATACATAGCAACATTTTTTACGCTATACAAATATTCGCCCGTAAACCTTATTCTAACTAAGCCGAGAACAAAACTATCGCCCTCTTTAATAAAACCTCTGTAAGGCATAAAAGTCCTTGTAGATGAAAGCTCTATGGACGAAACGATAACCCAAGATTGCGTATCATTATCATATTTTTCAATAATTGCAATACCGTTACCGTCTGCCTCAAAATAATATGACTTAGCATTTGTTGCCTCAAAGGTCAAGTCTTCAGTTTTCTCAATAGGGACAAATGTTGATTCTTTTACTAAATTTGACAGCGGTTTATGATTTATTAAATAGTGGCTTATTGCAGGTCGTATTTTGTTGACCTGCAATAAAGCTCTATTTGCCGCATAGTAAAACCTATCATTGTCCTCAAGAGAATCTTCAAAGCCTAACTGAGCAACTTGTTTATATAGCTCAGAAATAGTCATATATTTACCTCCTGTCAGACTTTTAGCTCTACTAGATTGATGAAGCTCCTGTTACAGCTGAGCTGCTGTTTACAGCAAGCAAAATGTGTTTCCAAGAGTTGAAGCCAACACCAAAACGACAGTAACCATTCCAATAGAAGTTACGTGTATGGTCGTCAATATTGTTTCTAATATCAAGTGGAACTCTGTTGTAGAACATATTGCCCATTAGGTTTTCGTTTGCTTCAGAAGACATAATCATAAATCTGTCATCTTCAGTTTCCCAACCATTAAGAACAACAACTGTCCAATTTCCATATTGAGTGTTAATATCATTATGGTCGCTACCAACTGTTCTTTCAGAGCCAACAACTTTCTTAACCATTGCTTCAAGTTTTGGTCTATTGCAAGGAATAACAATAACGTCTGCTACGTATTCCATAGTTTCGCCATTTTCGTCCTTAAAGTTTCTAAGTTTATTTGCAAGTACGCCCATAGCTTCTTCAAGTTTTGCTGCTGTGCTTGACAAATCTCCATAGAAATAGTTAGATTGTGTTTTGCCTTTTAGCTTATCAGTTGCGTATTTGTGTGCATTGCTGAAAAGAGCTAGACCGTCGTTACAAGAAAGGTCAACGACTGCCTTATTGAAAGTACCACTTGTTTTAGTACCATTGATAAGAGCCCACGCTGCAATTTTGTTACGAGTTTTGTAATATGCTCTAACAAACTTACGAGGTTTGTTTTTCATATTTGTACCCATACCCATTTTAGCGTCGTCAGCCATTTCTTTTGTGATAGTAAACTCTTTCATAAAAGTAATATGTTCGATAGTCTTTTTGAAAGTTGTTTCTACGTTATCATTTTCAGCCCCTTGACCCTCTTTTACGCTTTGGAAAGTGTCAAAGTCTGATTCGCCGATGATTGTTTCAGCATATCTATTTGATTTTTCTACGTTAAACAAGAAGTCTAAAACGCCTTTTTGTTTTTCGCAGGCATTGCTCTCGTTTTCAATAAGAGCTTTGATTGGGTGTTCAAACTTACCAAACATTGGGTCGTTTTTACCCGACATTTTACTGTAAATAAAGTTACTCATAGTATTCTCCCTCCTATACTACCCTTACCAAGATTTTATCGCCTGTTGCCTTTTTAGTGTTTGCCTCAAGTGCGTCCACTACGGTAACAACACCTTTAGTAGTTACGTCTGTAACTCCAAGACCGTCTGTTGCAAGTGTTAATTTAGTTCCAACAACAATAGCAACCGCTGTTTCACTAAAAGTAACTCCTACTTCATAAATTTGATTTGCCTCTACTCTACATACAGGAATAACCCTTTTTGTATCAGAAGCTCCGCAATCAGCCATAGCAATAAATGCAGGTTTTACATTATCGCCTGTAGCTTTTGTTAATTTTCCACTAGACAAAATCAAAGCTTCGCCAAGAGAAACTGCTTCACTAGCAGTAACTTCCAAATACTCAGGCTCTGGCACGTTTTGTCTAGCATTTTCAATTTTTACTAACTTAAACATAATGTTCTCCTTATTATTTTTAGATTGTTTTTTTGTAAAGCTCGATAAGTTCTTTATCGCTCTTGTTTGGGAACAAGTCCCTCCATTCAGCCAATGTCTTTTTAGGCATTACAACTGAACTGTCTTTAGAGCCCTTAGGCACCGCAGACTGTAGATGCTCTTTGTTGTTTAATGTTTTTTGTTTAACAGCATTAGCGACATCTTGTCTAACACCGTCAGGGTTAGCTGCTGCATACGCTTCTTTAGGCGACAAACCTAAATCTCTAAACTTACCAAATTTAACAAAATTATCAATTTCAGTCATTTTGCTATATTTTTTAGTTTCAGGGTAAGCAGCTTGTACTTCTGCAAGGTCTGCAGCCATTTTCTTTTCAAACTCAGCCCTTTGCAACATTTCAAGTGCAGCAGTATTCCTTTCATCTGCCGCTTTGTTTTTCTTGTATTCATCAAGAGGTATGTCGTCAGATTCCGCCGCCAACCTCTCAAGTCCCTCAAGAACGTCATCACTTGAAACACCCAACTTAGATAAAGTTTCTTTGCCTTGAGTTTTAAGTGCTTTTAACTCTTGCTCAAGCTTTGCAATCTTCTCATCTCTTTCATCAGGTTTTTTTGTATCAGGCTCAACTACTTCGTCAGACTTGTCCAAACCCTCGTCTTTGTTCTCATCTGTCTTTTCGTCCTGATTGTTTTCATCGGCTTCTTTTTCTTCCTCATCGTCCTCGTCAACAACGTCAGGAATTATAATATTGCCGTCCTCGTCATACTCAAACTCATCATCTTGACTGTTATCGTCAACATTTTCATCATCATTATCAATGTCTTCGTTATCAGTATCAGGCTCAAGTTCTTCGTCTAACTCTTCGTCATAATCTTTGTCTTTGTCCATAATCGTTTGCTCCTCCTATTTTTTGATTTATGGTTGGCTATTTGCCGTTTCTAAGGTCGCTGCCTTTAACAACAGTTGACTTTGGGGAATCAGTTACAGGCTTTGGAGCCTTGATGATACCACCCTTGTTTGTTGCATATCTATTATCTTTACAAGGTTTCATAGACGCACCCTCCTTTATTAGATTTTTTATAAAGAAAAGAGCCCAAACTACAAATTGTAGTAAGGGCTCTATCTCTATGGACTTTGGCACAATAATAATTGTTATTCAGTTGTAACTTCAAACAGTTTTCCGCAAGTTCTACACTTAAACGTCAAACCTTTTATCTTGCTGCCTTTTTTTAAGCCAAGTCGTGGCACTTTTGTATTACAGTGAGGACATACGATTTTTGTAATTTCAGATTCCACAGTTGGAGTAATTGTAAACATACTCTTTCCCTCCTGTAATAAATGATAACACACAATAAACCGCATTTTGTCATTATTTATTTTTAGAATAAGGCGATTGTGGTATGATTTTACCGTTTTTAACTTCAAAGCCACATAACTGAGCAAGCTCAGACTTTTCAGCCACTGTAGCCGATTTTAGACCTAAAATATAACGCAATAATCTATTTTTTACTTGAGCAGCAGTCCACCCTCTATATTCTCTATCTTTCATTGTGTACCCTTGAAAAGCGAGAATAAGTAATCTTTGTTCATCTGTTAGACTTTGATTTAGTAAATATTTAATTATTTTGTTACGTTTAGAGCCTGTAATAGCCTTTCCTGCACTATCTTTATCAGAACTGAAAGCAGATAAGCCAGCATTTATAGCGGCAAGTTTTTCTATAGAAATATACTTTGACATTTTCAATAGTTTATTGTCATTTTCAACACCAAGTGTTTCTGACAATGCTTTTGAATAATAAGCGTCATACAAATTTTTGATTGCTTTAGCTTGTTTTTCTTCAGATAAATTTTTATAAGTTCTATCTAAAATCATCTTTTCAACACTTGCGTTTGCTTTGTTATAAATGTTTTTGAAGTATTTTTGTTGTGAACTTGTTAACTCTATTGATTCTCCGTTATAGGTTACGCTACTACCGATACTCTTTGGCAAAACACTGTAGCCCGCAGAATATAAACGCTTCAAGTTGTCAACGACCACTTCGCTATATTCATTTCCAACACGCTTATCAAGTATAATGCTCATAATTAAATTTATCATTGCTGTATCATCATTTTCTATAGCCTTATTCAAGTCTGACACGTAATTTTTCTTATACATTTTACTGTCTATTAAATAAGCCATTGTTGGACTAACACGCTTAGTTAAACCATATAAAATGTTGTACATATTCCTAGTCGGAATACCAAGTACTTGTCCAGCAGAAAATGCAAGTTTTTTCAAAGTCTTGCCTATATCTTCTTCAGCTATCTTACCTGAAGCTATTTTCTCTACTACCTGATATATATCTTGTACACTGTCTAAAAGGTCATTGATTGCAGAATAAGCATAATTGTCTATATCGTAACCCTCTGCAAACCTGCCGTATATTTCCTTAAGAACAGGTAACCCTCCAAATAAATTCCCTATAAAATCAACTGTCATTGCTTCTGCGGTATTCTCGTCGTCATCTTTCCTATATAACCAACGGAATAACTTAGCAACACCAGCCATAAAGGCGGCGGAGGTTATCAATGATATAACAGATTTTCTAACCTTAGTTTTTGCAAGTTTAATTTGAGATAATATTTTAGTTCTAGCTGCAGAATCGGTCGTTACTTTTAATTTTGCTTTTAGTGTAGATAATTCGCCAACAGAATCTATCACACGACCTACAACTTTCATACTATCAGCAGAGAACATTGTTATTGTTCTCATTATTTCGTTTCCTGAACGCATAGCTGCAGACCTTTCTGTTGCCATTGAGTTTTGTTGAGTTTCAAGAATAACTTGTCTTAGCATTTTTCCTGCTTCAATCTTGTTTGCAACCGTACCGATTTTCGCTCCACCATTTTTTTGAACTTGAACCTGACAAGCTCCAAATAAACGTTTAACAACAAACCTGTCCATTTTGCCGATAGGAGCCATAAGAGTATCAGAGAACTTACCTAACTTATCAAGAACGCCTTGAGCCATAGCAACAGTATTGTTAGAGTTTCTTAATTTAGCCAATGAGCAATATGTATCTACGTCCTTTGCAGATACAGTCATACCCTTAATAATGCAGTCGGTATCAAGCATACTTGAAGAAGCAAATAATGAAGATAACTGTGTTACCCACACCTTAGGGTTAGCACCAAGTTGAAATTTTGCATAACCACTACGTAAAAATCTGAGAGCTTTCATACCCTCACTTGAAGTTGTTGGTATGCCCTGAATATCAGAAATAAGTTTACTAAAGTATCTGTTTGCTTTAGACCACGTATTTGTGCTTTCCGTAGAAACGCTTACGGGTTTATTTTTATTTCCTGATATATCAAGATTGTATAAACGGTTAAATGTTTCTATAGCGGGCGATAGATAAGCATATTTTGTTACAGCCTTAATATGTCTATTAAATACAGTATCTGCAGATTCAATAAATAGTTCTTGTTTAGCACCTTTTATTGTATCTTTGTTGAATGATGAGTTGCTTACCCTATCTAATTCAGCAGCAATATCTGAAGTATCAATATTCTTTGCTATATTTCCACGTCTAATTGGGTAATAATAATCTTCTGTGGCGTTTGTAAAACCTAAACGCTGCATATCTCTGTCTGCTTTTAATTTTTTAGCGTCTTTATTAAACGCTTTTTCCAAAATAGAAATATATTGCATATCAGCGTCAGTAAAATGTTTTTCAATTTCTATTTTTGTGTCCGCAATACTTGTTAAAATATCAGCGTCAGTCATAACACTTGGAGCAAACCCTTTTACCCTAACTCTTTTGCCGTCATTATCAACAAAAGCAAAACCATTGAGAACTAGACCAGCGTTAGAGTGGCTACGTTTCATTGTCAAATATAAGCTTATAAGTTGTGCTTTTGGTATATCAACACCATTAAAATTAACTTTTGTATTTTTAATTTCTGCAAGATATTTCTTATGAGAACTTAAAAAGTCGTTATAGTCAGACTTAACTTCCATTTCTGCAATTTCTGAATCTACTGCAGCATTTCTAAGCTCGGTCATCATTTCGGTATAAAAACCATTGCTTTCATACCTGTCCATACGTCTAGCAACTGTCATAGGGTCGCCAAATGTTTGCATATACGCACTTCCCGTCAATTTCCCAAATATGCCTACTTTGATTTTTTCATTATCGTGAATTGTATTGATATAGCGTTCCGCTTCAGGTATTGCGTCTATCCATTTTCCTTGCTTATATACCCTATTATAATTTTCAACAAAATTTACAAAATATGACATTACGTCCCTCAACATTTTTAATTCTGTTGTTGAGTAATTTTTCTTCGCTTGAGATAAAGTATCAAGCATAAAAGCAACGTCCTCATTGTAATTGTTTTCTAATAAAGGGTTTTCCATTGTGTACCATTGACGCAAGTTGGCTATGACTCTATGTGTCCCTACATTATTTAGGTTTCCCCTGTTTTTTATTTTTGCAAGACTTTCAATAGATTGTTTGAATATATCACTTTTGAAATCAGTGGCATTTAGGAATGTACCCAACTTTAAGTCTTTCATTTTTTGAGCCTTGTCAAGAATGTTGTTTGTTATTAAATTACGCTCATAAACGTCTTTAACTTGTTGTCTAAGACTAGATATTTTTTGAGTATATTTTTCAACTAATTTACCATATTTTGATTGACTTCCTTTCTCGTCGTAAGCCAAAAGTATATCTCGTACAATTTGTTGTTTAAGGTTATCAAGTTTTGTTTGGTCGCCATATTCGCTTAGCATTTGTTTATCTATTTTTTTATTTAAGCGTTCTCGTGCTGCGTTATAAGTGTCAAGCATTTCAAAAAATTGGTCGGCTTCGTTAACTGCTGTAAAAGTATGTAGCCCCATACTCTCCATTTCGTGAGCTATTTGGTCTGCACCAAACCCACCGTTTTTAGCTCCCCACTGCATAAATATTCCGTTTTTAGTATCGTATTTGTAGTTTATTTCTCCCTTAATACCTTTCAGGTCAAACTTATGCCTCTTGCCGTTAAGATAAGAAACAAGTTCTCTATCAGAATCATCAACAAAATCGGAATAATTAGACCACATATCTTCCATTACAGCATTTTCAACGATATAATCAGCAATTTTTAAGGCAACAGTTCCTCTATACCCCTCGTTTGCTCCGTTTAACTGTTTGAAAAGATAATCAATCGCTTGTGTTTTAGATTTACCTGTTAAATTTGCAACATAACGCTCGTCTATATTTAACCTATCTGCGATTATATCATTTATAATCACTTCAGCGTCAGCCTTTGAATAAACCTTTAACTTTGTGTTATTTGCAACAAATTTAGCACGTTGTGCCTTTGATAAGCCACCAACGACTCTATTATCTTCATCTTCCTGTAAGGCGAATCTAATATCGTCAGGAAGATTTTTTATTAAAGCACTTCTTTTGTTTGTGTTTTCGTCATACAGCTCAATCTTAATACCTTGTTCTTGGAAGAATTTTATTATTTCAGGACTTGTATTTACAGGAGCTATAACTTCTACAACCTCATTAAAGCCTACTGCTCTTTGTGGTTTTGCCTCAAAGTATTCAGTTGGGTATTCTCTAAGAGTTTGCATATATTCTTGTATTTCTACAACAAGAGATTGAGTAGGTATTTTTCCGTAATACTCGTTAAATAATGATATGATTCGTGAGTTTGTTTGTGAAGACTTTGCAATATCAACTAACAAATCTAAAGCAGTATCTGTAGCAATAAAACTATTACTCTCGTTTGACAACTTTGCAATCTGCTCAGCCAATTCAAAAGTTTTTGTATCAGTAACTTTCTTTAATTGCTCCATTGTTTCTGTATTTACCAATCTGTTTGAAGATTTTTTTATGTCTTCAATAGAGGTAAACTGCTTTGATAGCACACTTCTTATGCTCCCTGTACCATAGTTGTAACCCTCTTCGTTTCTAACTTTTCCTGTCATATAAGAAACAAGATTTTCAAGAGTTGCTTTTGTGTACAAAGAATCAAAAGGACGGCGGTTGCCTGAGTTTGTAAACAAATCGTTATTGTTTCTAAAATACTTAGTGTCTTCATAGTATTTATCAACAATATTTTTAACATATTGTTGAAACTCTTTCTCGTGTCCTTTAAGTCTAGCGTCTATATCATCACTAAACGAAGAAATATCATCAACAATAAAAGCGTTCTTTCCTTTATTATTAAATTCTGCAACGTCATACAAAAAATTATCTACGTCTTTATAGCTAGCACTCTTGTCTTTGGCTAAACCATAGTCAGAATACATTTTGTTATATACTTTGGTAACTTCAGGAGTTAACCTATCTATAACCTCTGTATCGTTATATCTATCTACAATCTCCTTGTGCTTATTTGCAAACTCTTCAATATATGCAAGTGGCAAACCAGCACGACCTTGCTTAGATTTTTTCTTCATTTCAATATTTATGCCTTGTTCGGTTAGATATTGATACTTAACAAAATCTGTGCGGCTTAACAAATATTCTGCGTTTTCCTTTGTCGTAAATTCAAGGTCGCTTTCTATTGAACTTACAGAAGTCCCGAGTAATCTAGCAGCCTTGTCGTATTCTCTCAATAAAGCATTAAGATTTTTTTCTGATATTTTGTTTACTGTGCTTGGAAAACGTTTTGAATAAGCGTCAGAACTAAATACTTTGTTACGTCTGTCTGTTGGGCTTATAGTTTCTTTCCTAAATATAAGGCTTATATTTCCAAAATTCTCGTGCCCGTAATTTATGTCTGTGATAGCTATAGACGGAACGGCTAGCCCACCTATTTTTATTGATTGTAACAATTTTGATTCAGTTATATTATGTACTGCAACAAGATTTTTAATATCTTCGTTGCTGTCTAAAGCATAACGAATATCATTGTCTATTGTTGGGTTAATATTATTTATTTCTTTTATTTGATTAGAATGAAAAGCCACGAAAGTATCAGAATCTTGCTTTATACCGTCATAACCCCAACCCTCAATTACATTACAAGCATTTTGATAATAACTGTATCTTTTGTAAACAGCATTGGCTAAATCTGCAAATGTAAAACCACCGTCAACTCTTATGCCACGTTTATTTGCAAGCTCAAGTTGTTCTGGCGGAATATGCTCAATAACGTCCGATATGTAATCTCTAGACATATTAGTTAAATCTAGATACCCTGTAATATTAAGATACGCTTCAACCACTCTACCTTTATTCCCTTTGGCTTTTGAAAAGCTTTCGGCAACTTGTTTATTTTTAGTAAAATACAAGCCTCCCTCTACGATTGAGGTTAAACCTTTAGAGTTGTCAAATACAGTAAAATCTGCATCTGTTCCGTGATATAAAATGCATAATTTACCGTTTTTATCTATAATTTTGCTATTCTCAAAATATTTTCTTTGAGAATTAGATAATTTATTACCACTTGAATCAACTTCAGGTAAAGCATATCTTATATCAGCAGACTTTGTAGGTTGAGTATTTTTAATGTCCTTAATTTGGTTTGACTTAAACGCAATATAAAACTTTCCTTTCATATTTACGTCAGGTTGGTCTGTAGCAGGTTTATTTACTATTACTCCGTCGTAATTTTCACGCAACCACTTTCCAAAATCAAAATCTTTTATCTTTTCTGTATAAGTAAAGCCATTTTCTTGAATTTCCCTACGTGAAGCTTTGTAATAAATATCATCTAAGTCCCTTATATTGTCTATAATAAGTGGGTTTTCAATATTCAAATAAGCAGAAACAACCCTACCTCCAACAGACTTTCCATTAACTGATAAGCCGTGTGTGTAGTTGTCAGCATAAGCAATGTCCTCAGTAAAGTACATTCCTGCACCATAAAGCCCACTATAACCGCTCTTAAACGTATTAAAATAAGAGCTTGTCCCGTGATAAACAGGTTTTAATTTGCCTTGTTCATCAACGACTTTCGTATCGGCAAAGTATTCACGTTGTTTATCAGTTAAAACTGTACCATTTGAATCTGTTTCAGGAAGTGCATAACGTATATTTCCGTCATCATACTTAAATACCTGTTCAATAGCTTTCGCAAACTTCTCACTATTTGCTCTTATTAAGCCTAAATCATACCTTTCATTGTTAAACTGACCTTTAACAGAGATATTTCCGTAACTTTCTATTCCTGTATCATTTACAGGTATAACAAACACGTCTACATAAGCATTTCCCGCATTTAGTAACGCAGTCATACGATGACGTCCCTCGTGTTCAGTTACAGTTTTGTTTTTTAAGTCTATTTTTAGGTACATAAACTCATCAGCAGTGTTTTTGATATTCTCAACGCCAACTCTCTTAGATATTTGACTAGAACGAGCATTTAATTGTCTTTGAGTTACATAATCTTCTGTTGTCATATCTAAAAATTGCTGAATAGGTATTCGTGTTAAATAAGCGTCAGGCTCATAGCTCATAAATTTTATCCACCTTTCAGCAGAAATATGGGCGACTTTATCGCTACTTACTATTCTATTTATAGGTTTTTCAACATTTAGTATATCAACAAGTGTTTTTTCGCTTATATTTTCATTTACAATAAGGTTTTTGCCGTCAAAAGAATAAACATTTGTATCTTTTCCTTTAGGCTTTGCAAAATATATGCTTATATCTTCGTTTTTTGCGTGCCATACAAGATTTTCTTGAGTTTCTGTGTGCGGTTTTGTATAAATTTCAGTAAAAAATTCGCTTATTTTTTGGGCTGTTTCGGAGTTTTTAACGATTTCTGATAACGGTCTAGCTGTTCCGTAGTCATTGAAAACGGAAATACCTCGTTTTCCACTATCACTCCAAACGTCATTTCCCCTGCCTTTCTCTGAGTTTGCTGTTTTTTCTGAGTTTTCTTTTCCATTTTCAGCTCCTTTTTGATTATTATAACCATTATTATCATCATTTGCAAGTGCATAAGCGTTTGTTTGCTTGCTTATAGAGGTCATTTCGGTTGCATTATTGCCTTGATTGTGTGCAGAAAACTCATCAAATAACTTCTTGTAACGATTAAACAAAGATTTTGCCTCTTTTGATAGTTTTACGTCTTCAGAATAAGTGCTAGTTGCCCTTTTGAAGAAATTTAATATTTTTTCTTTCAGTGTAGGCTTTGTTTCGCACAATTTTTCCAAAAGATTTTTATTTGTAAGTATTCCCTCAGAATAATGAGCGTTTATCTCCTCTATAAGTTCAATAGAACCGCCTCTACCTTGTTTTCTATAGCGATTTACAATAGCTTCTTTTTCCTCTTTCGTCATATTTTTGACGCCTTGCTCTAAAATTGTCCCGCCGTCAGCAGTTTTTCTTATAGCGTGGTCTAATTCGTGTATCAAAATTGCTTCGTGAGTACGCTTTGCGTCAGGGTTAACAACAATTCTGTTATTTTTACCGTCGTAAAAGCCGTCAGCGTAAATATTTTCGCCTGTTTCGGTATTCTTACCAACAATACATATCTCTTTATTAAAGACAATATTTAAGCCACTATGGGCTGAAACACGTGCATACGATAAAACGTCTGCTTCCGCTATTCCTGCAGCCCTGCCTTGTCTAATAACTTGTCTTACCATACTTTGGCTAGGAGCATTAAGCTTGCTATAGTCTTTAATATTTTCTTTTGCGTAAGAATCTATTTCTGCAGCTTGACGTTTTAACTCTGATTCTTGTTCAAGTTGTTGTCTAACTTCAGTGGCTACAGTTTGAGCTTCTGTATTAAGTTGCTTTAATATTTTATTTACTTCACTCTTTGTAAGCACTTTAGATAATCTTTTACTTGTATAATCATAAACACGATAATTGTCGCCGTCTTTAATCACAGCAATTTGATTGTCGCCTTGATAGTATCTAACTATACCGTCTTCTTTCATATTAAGAAGTCTAGGTATGCGTTGAGCTGTATCAGGACTAACATTTTCAGCGTCTTTAACAATTAAGCGTTCTTTTTTATAAAGTTCTACTCCGTCATTTTGTACAAACTCGGTAATCTTTTCTTGAAACTCAGAATTTGTAAGAGTTTGCCAATTTTCTATGCCTAGTTTTTCGCCGACAGCTTTAATTTCTGAATCGGTGGCGGTTTCAATAAATCTGTTTAAGTCAACTTGAGAGCTTAGCTTTTCTCCCATAAGAGTTGCTTCTTGAAACTTTGCAGTATTCATTGTTATTTGACCTGTAGCGTCAGCAACAGCTAATGTTCTAAGAATATCATTGTTTTTTAATGCTGTCGCAAATGACTTAGGGTTGTTTATTTCAATACCACTACGTATTTGGTCTGCAGTGAATGTAATAGGTTTGCCTTTTGCGTCTGTATAACCATAAGACGTTAATCTTTGTGCAATTAAGTCGGCATTATTGACAATATTTTCTGCACTTCTTGTAACAATAGGAGAAAATACAGCCATAGTATTTGCCTGTTGTAGAGAACCTAAAAGCATTTTTTGTTTAACTGTGGTTACTTGACCATTGGTTTTGTTTAGGCTTGTTTCAAGTTCATTATAAATATTTTGCACCAACTCAAAAGCAGGTTGACCTGTTTTATGTTCTGACTCATAAGTATTTAATTCACGTGATAAATCTAGAACATTGTTTGTTTTGCCATTTTCGTTTATTTTATTGCCTTTTATAGCGTTTATGCCATTTCTTATAGATACGTCAGCACCGCCCATAATTGCACCACTTAAACCACCTATTAAAGCGGCATAGCCAACTTCTTGAAAAGTTGCATTTTTAGCATTTGGGTCATAGGTTAAACGAGCCCATACAGGGTCAAGTATTTCAGATAGTCCCTCTTCAAAAGCTTCGCCAATAAAGCCCTTAACAACAGCTTTCCCAAAAGTTTCTCTTGTAGCTGTTTTTGCGACTTCCTTTCCAAAAGATTTACTGATATTTTTTACAACCTGACCTGTACCAGCCCCAATACCTGCAGAAATACCCTCTACAGCACCCTCAGTTACACCTACTAAGGCACCATAACCAAACTCTTTTCCGCCAAGTTCGCCTGTTTGTCTATAGGCTTCTTTTGTTGCATTGCCTGCAGCTCCTAAGCCTGCAACCGAAGCAGATATTAAACTTGCTGCAACAGGAGATAATGTACCTCCTGAAGCAACAGTTATAGCACCAGCAACAGCTACGGCAGCAATAGCGGGCAAGCTTGTACCAATGCCACCCGCTACGTCGCCTACAACTTGCCAACCTTTAGAGGGGTTATACCATTCATCAGCGTGTCCATAATTGACCCAATCGTTAGCAAATTGTTGCTCAGCCCAATCATCTGCACCAAACAATTTTGCTAAACCACCTGCGGTATAGTCCCATATTCCCTCAAGAGAGCTTAAAATACCTAAACCTAGCTTTTCAAAAGCATAGCCTATACCACCAAAAAAACCACCATTATTTTTGTTTAAGTTTTCCTCAAAATCTAACATACTCTGAGTTTTCTCTCCTGCTGCAAGCTGAGAGATAACTGTAGTTTGTTTGCCTTTCTCCACCAAAGAGGTTGGTGTTGTAGGTTGTTTAGCTGCACCTTTTGCAGCCAAAACTGAAAAATCAGCCATATTTTACCTCCGTGTTATTGATTATTCCAAGCTTTAACTGCGTCAGATACTTTGTTCATATCGTTTTCCATTTTGTGCCAATTATCGCCTTTTCTTGAGTGCTTATAGATATACATTTCTCCGCACACAACAATAACTGTGCCAACAGACGGAGCTCTACCACTATCGCCTGTAGAGGCTTCATTAAGTGTGCGTTTTGTACTATCTTTATCTACAATATGTCCTGAAACAAGGTCATACTCTTTGCCGTCAATATATACGTCAATATCATCAGTCCAAACAAGCGAACGACCCAAACCTGTAACTTTATATTTAGAAGTGTCAAGTTTCTTCTGTGTGTTAGATTTTAATTTGTTAAGCAGTTCGTTATATTGTGATTGAGATAACTTTCCGCTGTTCTTATATTCTTCGAGCGTCTTCTTAGTTGTGTTGTAATCATCAAGAGTAGATACACCACTGACAGCTTTTGAGGAATAATCGTTGTAAATTCCCTGATAAGTTTCTTGTGTAATTTTACCCTCAGAGTAATACTTGTCCGCATTGCCAATATTTGCCTGTATAGATTCACTATCTCCGCTAGAGAGATTTTGTTTAATTTCATCTGTAAGTTTAGTATTGTATTTATTTTTAAGCTCTTCGTATTGTTCCTTGCTAATTAAGTCCATTTTATACATATTATCGAGATAGTTATTATCAAGTTGTGAGCCGTATTGAGCAATATTGTCAAGAGCGTTAGCATAATTCTCTTTATACTTATTGTTCTTGTATGTTTCTGCCGCACCTGTAAGGTTGTTAATATCTGCTTCAGATAAACCATACTTATCGGCAAGACTTTTAAGTTGTTCACTATCATACGTGCCGTTGTTTGCATAATTTAACAATTCAGAGTAAGCACTCTTTTTCTCTTCCTCTTTTTGTTGTTTGTATTGTGCAAGAGCAGCGTCATTGTTAGCCATATTCTCTGCATAAGTTGTTTCTGCAGATAGATTACTTTGTCCAGCATTTTGCTCAATTTCAAGTTTTGCATTATCGGCAACATAATTTGCATTGTTTTTTGTTTGCTCTGCATTTGCGTTAGCGTTTTGGGTTTCTGCTCTTTGATTTGCATAAGCTTGAGCGTTTATATACTCACTATAACCGCTTCCTGTTAAGCCCATATTTGCAAGAGTTTCAGCCTGAGCACCATAAGTAGCTTTATTTTGTTCGTAGCTAGACCTTGCGTCAACCACACTTCTTTCACGCTCTTTTTCGGCGTTTTGTTCTGCTTGTTGACGTTGTAGTTCTGCTTGTTCTAAAGCTCTTTGTTTTTGGTCTTCTATCATCTCTTTTTGTCTATCAAGATTTTCTTTGTACATTTCGCCTCTCTTCCTCAAAAACTCCTCATAGCTGTCGATAGGAGCACTATCAGTTCCTACAGGAGCAGTTGTACCGTCTTGTGTTTGAGATTGAGAAGTGTAAGCCGCCACCTGTGGAGAATTTGCTGAATATGATTGAACAGTAGGGACAGCACCTTGACTGTTTGCTGCTGTATTCATATAGTTTCCATAAGTGCCAACGGCATTCGTATTATTGATTTTAGTATTCTCATCAATTTTATAGCCATAATAATCAGCTGCTTTACGCACCATATTACGTGTTTCATCACTAGATTGAGAAGAATATTGTTGTTGCCACCAACCAGCGTCGTGCCCGCCATATAAAGTCCCTGCATTGTTTTGATAACTTGTATCTACTACAGGTTGTGCTATAGCATTTTGCTGAACGGTAGGCGTTTTTTGTTGTTCTAAAGTCAAGTTTTTATCATAACTTGTATCTAACTTAGACTTTGCCATTGCTCATACCTCCATTTATTTGAGATTTTAAGTATTCCTCATACTCTCTACGAGTTTTAAGTTCTTTATTTTGACTATCTAACTGAGCTTGCATTTGCTGTAAAAGTTGTTGTTTTTCAATAGTCATTTTAATACGTTCAACGTTATCGTGAGCAAATGGGTAGTGTGTTCGCTCCATATTTTGCCAGAAGATAAGCAAAGTTTCTAAGTCTTGTGGGTTTCCATAAGCTCCTGCTTGAAAGTTTTGCCTATTTTCTTGCCACAATGTTTCTCTTTGTTTATCAACGTCAATAGAAGCGTCTGCTGAGAATAAATACTCATCATTGTAATACCATTCCCCTGCGTCATCTCTCTCTAAGAAATCATATCTATTAAACATACAGTTTTGAGTTTTGCCTTGAGCGTCCTTATACGCTGCAGGTCTAGG
>OIZL01000903.1_pt1 | contig 18837 bp, 15 predicted proteins | sample 1588541 | NCBI WGS metagenome assembly OIZL01 (sample SAMN03283285) | human gut metagenome | biome: human-associated habitat; material: feces | host: Homo sapiens | place: Peru | collected 2012 | reverse complement strand
GGTTCTCCAATAGACCCGGTGGAATATTTTCAGTAAAATTCATGTAGACGGCACTTTCTCTTCTTGAAAAGCACACATTTCCTGTTTATAATTAGGATAGAGTAAATGTTGGATTACACAAGTAGAGGAGGCTGCCGTCGTGGATTTTGCCGAATACAGGGAGCCGGTACATTCGTGGATTGAACAAATTCAGAAATACCGTGGTGAAGATGCGGAAAAAACGCTTCTTTACAGTCAGAAGTTAGAAGACTATGCCGTAGAGCATGACGATATCAAGCTGCTTGGAATTGCATGCTATTATTTTGGAGAAACATATTACGTTCTTAATGACGGAGAACATTTTTTTAAATACATTACCCGTGCGATTTCGTATCTTGACGAGGCAAAGCAGTGGAATCTGGTGGCACGCGCGTGCAATTTGATGGCGATTACGTGGATGAATCGTGGAAATGCTATTGAACCATTTTCTATAATGAAAAAATATGGAGCAGATACTGTTAGATGGTATTTACCTTATGTATCACCAGTTTGGACTCCATTAAAATTTGATGAAGAAGGACTAAAAGAAGTATATTCTAAATTCTTTAATCCTCTAAAAAACACTTATACCTTCTTCCAAATGTATGCTAATATTGACAACATTGATCCAAGAAACTTCAAAGTAAATTATAATGATTTAGAAGAAATAGATAAATGGTTACTATCTAAATATAACAACCTAATTAAAGATGTAACAAATGCTTATGAAGAATATGATTTAAACAAAGTAGTAAAAAACATAACTGATTTTGTCAGTGAAGATTTATCTAATTGGTATATTAGAAGAAATAGACAAAGATTTTGGAAAAGTGAATTAGATAATTCTAAAAAAGGAGTATATCAAGTAACATATGAAGTATTAATAGGAATAACAAAGTTAGTTGCACCTATTGTACCATTCATAAGTGAAGAAATATATCAAAATCTAACAGATAAAGAATCAGTCCACCTAAGTGATTTTCCTAAATGCAATGAAGAACTAATTAATATCGAATTAGAAAATAAAATGGAATTAGTTAGAAATTTAATATCACTAGGAAGAAACGTAAGAGAAGAAACTAAAATAAAAGTAAGACAACCATTAAGTGAAGTTATCTTAGATGGTAAAAACGAAAATATCCTTAGTGATGTAGTTAATCTAATAAAAGAAGAATTAAATGTAAAAAATGTATTATTTGTTAAAAATATAACTGATTACATGAACTTATCTGTAAAACCTAATTTCAAAAATGCTGGTAGTATATTTGGTTCTAAAATTAAAGACTTTTCTAATTATCTGTCCAATTTAAGTGAGAAAGAAATTATATCTATTCAAAATGGAGAATCCAAATATTTTGAAGATATCCTTATCAATAATGATTTAATTGATGTTAGAATAAGTGCTAAAGAAGGATTCAATGTTGCATCAATAAATAATAATTTTATTATTTTAAATACTACTATAACTGAAGATTTATTAAATGAAGGACTTGCTAGAGAAGTAGTAAGTAAAGTACAAAACCTAAGAAAAACATTAGGCTTTGATGTTGAAAATAGAATAAATATATACTATGATGCTAGTTTAGAATTTGATAAACATATTAAAGATTATATACCTTATATTAAAGATGAAACCTTATGTGTTAATTTAGTTAAAGAAACTTTAGACACTGAAACTATTAAAATAAATGACTATGATGTTAAATTTAGATTAGAAAAGAATAATTAGTTTCTTTTCTTTTTTTTGCTTTTGCTATTGCCTTTTAGTTCTTAAGAAAACACATAAAAAAAATATTATTCTTGAATATTATTAAATAATATTATATAATTAGTTGTAGGAATAAGGTTGATTTTATGAATATAATGTATAAAATGGTTAAATGTATAGGTTATCCTATATTTAAATTATTATATAGACCTAAAGTAATAGGTAAAGAGAATATACCCAATAGGGGTCCCGTCGTTCTAGCGGGAAATCATACTAGTAATTTTGACTGTGCCACTTTAATATGTTCTAACAAAAGAATAATACATTTTCTTGGTAAGAAAGAATTATTTAATAAAGGAATTGGCAATTGGTTTTTTACTTCTATGGGTACTATACCAGTAGATAGAAGTCGTAAAAATCCCAATGCTATTAATGAAGCACTTAAAGTACTTAATAATAAACAAATAATTGGTATATTTCCTGAAGGTACAACTAGAAAAAATAAAGGAGAAATACTTCCCTTTAAATTTGGAGCGGTTTCTCTTGCTAAAAAGAGTAATGCTTTGATCGTACCATTTTCTATTACAGGTGAGTATAAAATATTTGGAAATAACCTAGTGATTAGATATGGCAAGGCATATAAAATAAAAGATGATGATTTAGCTAAAGAAAATGAATTATTAAGAAATAAAGTAATAAAATTAATTGAAGTAAGCGGTGAATATAATGAGCAAAAATAGAAGAGATGCAAAATTAATTAAACAAGATAATGGAATATTTAATTTAATATATTATCTTAAACCTAAAAGGGCTTATGCTGAAGTATACCTTAATAAAAAGTTTGATGTTACTAATCTTGTTAAATATATGGAAAAATTAAAAGAAGAAGATAGTAGTTACACATATTTTCATTTATTTACAACAGCCATTAGCAAGTTAGTATATGCAAGATCTTATTTAAATAGATTTATTATTGCCGGTCGCATGTATGAAAGAGAAGAAGTTACTTTATCATTCGTTGTCAAAACGACATTCAATGATTCAGCCGAAGAATTAATGACCGTCATTCCTGTATCAAAAGAAGACAATTTAGCCATGGTCAAGGATAAAATACTTTCTAGTGTCAACAAAATGAGAAGTAATAATAGCCATGATAGAACCAACGACACCATTAACAAAGTAGGCAAATTACCTAGATTTCTAAAATTTATTATCATGAAAATTTTTAAATTCATGGATAGTCATGATATGTTACCTGATAGTTTAACTAAAGATGATATTTATCATGCTTCCGTTCTAGTATCCAATTTAGGAAGCATTAAATGTGGTGCAATATATCATAACTTAACTGATTTTGGTACTAACAGCCTCATTATAACAATTGGTGATATCCACAAAGAAGTAATCGTTAATGATAAAGGAAAAAGTGAAATAAGGGACATATGCGAGTTTGGAATAACTATTGACGAAAGAATAGCGGATGGATTTTATTTAGCCTCTTCAGCCATCATGCTCCAAGAATACTTTGATAATCCAGAAATACTAAAGGAGAATATTTATGAAAAATGTACTAGATAAGATAGAAATGATTTTTAAAAAGAAGAAAGAAGTTAGACAACCATGGTATGATTTCTATGGAAAACAAACACCTCATTTGGATTATCCTGATTATTCTATGTATGAATTAATTCACCAAACAGCCCTAAAATATCCTAATTATATAGCTATAGAATACTATAAAAACAAAGCCACTTATAAAGAATTTATGAGATTAATTGATAAATATGCTAAATCCTTAAAAGCATTAGGAGTACAAATCGGGGATGTTATTACCATCTGTATGCCTAACACACCATCTTCTATTTATATGTTTTATGCTATTAATAAAATCGGAGCCATAGCTAATATGGTTCATCCCATGTCTAGTGAAAAAGAAATTGAATTATATTTAAATATGACAAAAAGTAAATATATATTAATAATAGATGCAGTCTATAAAAAAATAGACAATATCGTAAAAAACACTAATGTAGAAAAAATAATTATTAGTTTTCCAAATGATGACATGAAAGTTGTAATGTCTAGTTTATATTGGTTTATGAAGGGAAGAAAGAACAAAGTTAAAACTAATGATAATACTATTACTTTAAAACAATTTCTTGATTTAGGAATTAATTATAAAGAAGAAACTTATGTTGAAAGAAAGGGAAGCGATGTTGCCGTTATCCTTTACAGTGGAGGCACCACCGGTGAACCAAAAGGTATCATGTTATCCAATTTGAACTTTAATGCCGTAGCCTATCAGGCTGAATTTATGTGTGATCCTGCTAGTGCTGGAGATTCTATTCTATCAATAATGCCTATTTTTCATGCCTTTGGACTTGGCGTATGTGTACATACCATTCTATATATTGGTATGAAATGTATTTTAATACCAAGTTTCAGTCCCAAAAAGTTTGGAAGCATGATTAAATATTATCGCCCTAATTTTCTCGTAGGAGTTCCAACCCTATTCGAAGCTCTTTTAAAAACTAAAAGAATGGGCAAAAAAGACTTGTCATCCTTAACTTGTATCATATCAGGTGGAGATAGTTTAAGTCCATCCCTAAAGAAAAAAGTAGATGAATATTTAAATGAACATGGCTGTAAAACAAAAGTAAGAGAAGGTTATGGTCTAACCGAAAGTACTGGACCAAGTTGCCTTTGTCCATCACTATTTTATAAAGAAGGTACTATTGGTATTCCATTTCCAGATACCATTTATAAAATCATTAGAGTAGGAACTCATGACGAAGCAGACATCCTAGAAGATGGCGAAATATGCATAAGTGGACCAACAATTATGCTTGGTTACCTAAATGACGAAAAAGAAACAATGAATGCTATTAGAATGCATGAAGATGGCAAATATTATCTTCACACAGGAGATATTGGTTGCATGGATAAAGATGGCTTTATTTTCTTTAAATATAGACTCAAAAGAATGATAGTATCATCTGGTTACAACATATACCCATCTTACATCGAAAATGTCATTGATGCTCATCCTGCTGTTTTAACATCCACCGTAATTGGCATAGACCATCCATACAAAGTACAAGTTGCCAAAGCCTACATTGTCTTAAAAGAAGGATATAAACCAACTCATGAAATAAAAAAAAGCATCAAAGAACATTGCATAAAAAATCTAGCCAAATATTCAATACCATACGAATTTGAATATCGTGATAACTTACCAAGAACAAAAGTAGGAAAAGTTGATTATAATAATTTATTAGAAGAAGAAAAAAATAAGAACAGGAGGTAGTTTTATTGAAATTCAAAGACATATTCAAAATAAGAAAAAAAGAAAAAGAAATGTCATGGTATAAAACCTATGATAAAGAAAATATCAACAGACATATAGACATACCTGACATATCTATGTTTGGATTATTAAACAAAACAGCAATTAAGTACCCAACTTACATTGCTTATAATTATTATGGTAAAGAAAAAACATACCATGAATTTGTATTTAGCATTAGAAAATGTGCTAGAGCGTTCAAAACTCTAGGCATAAATAAAGGAGACATCGTTACCATCTGTATGCCCAATACTCCAGAAGCATTAATTAGTTTTTATGCTGTTAACTTAATCGGGGCTATTGCCAATATGGTTCATCCCTTATCTAGTGAAGGAGAAATTAAAACATATTTACAAATGACAAAAAGCAAGACCATTGTTGCAGTGGACTTCACATGGGATAAAATTAATAAAATCATAAACGAAACTGATCTTAAAACCATTATTTTAGCATCCGTCGATATCTCCATGAACAAAATTACCCAAATTGGTTACTTTCTAACCAAAGGAATGAAAATTAAAAAAGTCAAAGACAATGACAAAGTCATGTACTGGTCAAAATTCTATGAACTAAGCAATAACTACCATGAAAAACTATGTGATAACAACAAAGGTAACACTCCTGCTGTTATCCTTTACAGTGGGGGTACTACAGGAACTCCAAAAGGAATAATCTTATCTAACATGAACCTAAATGCCTTAGTATTAGAAGACCTAGAAGTTTGCAAGAAATTAGGACCTCAAGTCTCTATTCTATCAATAATGCCAATTTTCCATGGTTTTGGACTTGGATGCTGTGTCCATGCTTGCTTTGTCGCAGGTGGTAAAAGCATATTATTGCCAACATTTTCTCCAAAAACATTTGACAACTTAGTAATAAAATATAAACCGAACATTATCGCGGGCGTTCCAACTCTTTTTGAAACATTGATAAACAGTAAAAAACTAAGCAACAAAGACTTATCATATTTAACTTGCCTAATTTCTGGAGGAGATAGCCTCAGCTCTTCTCTAAAACATAAAATAGATGATTTCTTAAAAAGCCATGGTTCCAATACCATAATTAGACCAGCCTATGGCCTAACTGAAGCAACCGCTGGAGTTTGCATGACACCCGTTAATGAAAGTAGAGATAATTCCATCGGTGTACCAGTACCAGATACTTATATCAAAATCGTGGTTCCAAACACTCACACTGAAGTTGCAACAGGTGAAGAAGGAGAAATATGTATAAATGGTCCTACCGTTATGATGGGTTACCTAAACAACCCTAAAGAAACATCTCAAGCCTTACAATACCACGAAGAAGATAAAAAAGTTTGGCTTCATACAGGAGATTTAGGATATGTAGATAAAGATGGCTTCGTTTACTTCAAACAAAGATTAAAAAGAATGATAGTATCATCAGGATATAACATATATCCATCATACATTGAAGAAGTAATAGAAAAGCATCCTAATGTCCTAACATCCACCGTAATTGGAATAGACCATCCACACAAAGTGCAAGTAGCCAAAGCATATATTGTCTTAAAAGATGGAATTAAACCCACAAGCGAAATAAAGAAAAGCATCAAAGAACACTGTGAAAAAAACATTGCCAAGTATGCCATGCCATATGTCTTTGAATATAGAAGTGATTTACCTAGAACAAAATTAGGAAAAGTCAATTATCAAGCCTTAGAAAGCGAGAATAATATAAAGAAGTAGGTGTATTATGAAGGAATTACTTAACAAACTAAACAAAGAAATAAAAAATAATTTAAATGATTTAAAACATAAAGAAACAATAATCAAACAAATTCCCAATTTACTAACTTTTTCTAGACTTATAGCCCCTTTAATCATAATACCATTAATTATATTAAAATATTATTATACAGCAATGATTATTACCGTATGCTTTGCTTTAACTGATTTAATAGATGGAAGAATTGCTAGAAAATATAATGTAGTAAGCGAATTTGGTAGACAACTAGATCCTGTCTGTGATAAAGTGTTTGTCGGGGGAATTATTATTCCATTAGTATTTAAAAATAAATTATTAATAATATCTTTAATACTTGAACTATTAGTATCTATCTTAACCATATATAGCAAAAGTAAAAATGGGCATCCTAAAACTAATTTCCTAGGTAAAATTAAAACCACCTTATTATATATATTAATTGCATGTACTTATTTAACCTTATTTAAAAACATAAACAACACAGTATATTTTATCATCTATATAATTACACTAATCATTCAAATAATATCCTTAATAGTATATACAAATAATTTTCTAAAAGAGGTGAAACATGGATAACATTGAATATCAAAAAAAGACACGTGGCTATAAAAGACTAAAACCAGTTATGAAATTTCTATTTAATAGTTATTTTAAACCAAAAGTAATAGGAATAGAAAACATTCCCAAACAAGGTGCTTTTATCCTATGTGGTAATCATACCAACGTCCATGACCAATTTCCTATCATGATAAATACCGATAGAGTAATACATTACATGGCCAAAAAAGAATATTTTGATTCCAAAATGGGATGGTTCTTTAGATATGTTTCCCAAATACCAGTTGATAGAGGATCAGATACCAGTACTGCCAAAAGTGAAGCCATAGAATTACTAAATGATGGTCATGCTATAGGAATATTTCCTGAAGGAACTAGAAATAGAATTTGTTATAAAAAAGATAAAATAAAAGAAATAGCTAATATTTTAAATATTGATAGTAAAGCATATAAAAAAATAGCATATGATAAACAAATAAAATTATCTCAAATAGAAATAATAAAAAAATTAAAAGAACAAGAAATAATAAATAAAAATAAATACCTAGAATTATTAATGAATCCCAGTAAATTAAAAGACATACTTAGCAAAGAAAAATATAATGATAGCTTATTACTTCCCTTTAAATTTGGAGCAGTCTCTTTAGCAAGTAAGACCAATTCCTACATAGTACCTTTTGCGGTTTTAGGTCATTATAAAAGAAAATATAAAGATTTAGTCATAAAAATAGGAAAACCATTCAAAGTTAGTGATGATTTAGAAAAAGAAAACAAAGTATTAAGAAATAAAATATTAAATCTATTACTAGAAGAAAATAATAGAAAACACTAGAAAAAAAAGTATTTATTTGATATAATGGTTGTAGTTGGAGGAATTATTATGAAAAAGATATTTAATGTAATTATAATATGTATGTGTTTATTCTTTATAACAGGATGTGGTAAAGAAAAAGAACCTGAAAAGACAGAATTTACTATGGGAGATACAATAAGTATTAAGAATTTTGATATTACTTTTGTTAATTATTCTTTAAGAGCCCCAGTAAGTGAAAGAGAAGAATATAATACTCTAGTATTTTTAGAAGTCAATGTTAAAAATACCTCAAAAAGTGGTGCTAAGTTTAAATCAGGTGCCTATAACGTATATGGACCAAATAACTTAAGATTAGATAAAATTACTAGTTCAAAATATGAATCAGTAGTATCTAATTTAGGTAACATTAGAGCAGATGGTACAACCACAGGACATTTTGTTTTTCCTTACATTGGCACTGGTGAATATTACTTAGAATTTATTAATAAGCATAAAAAAAGAATTACAGTAGAATTTACTATATATGAAGAAGAGTAATCTTCTTTTTTTTAGTTTTATAATTAACTAATAATTTACTTGCATTATATAGATAATATTAATTATAATATTTGACATTTACCAATGTAAATAAAAAAAAGTATAAGAATGTATTGCTTTATATAAATAAATATGATAATATTTAAATGTAGAGAGTAATCTACATAATCATAATAGAAAAAAGAAAGGAGAAAAATTATTATGAAAAGAAAAATGCTTGTTATTGTTGCAATGATAGCTATGATATTTTCATTGTCTGTAGTAAGTGCAAAAGAGGTAGAAGTTAATGATGCAGCAACATTATTAGCGGCATTTAAAAATGCTGAATCAGGTGATGTTGTAAAATTAATAGATAATATTACTTACACACTTCCTGATAGAGTTTTAGTTTCTACTAATGTTACATTAAATATGAATAATCATAATATTGATTTTGATGGAGCAAGTGTAAGATCATTTACCGTTCAAGATGGCTCATTAAATATTATTGGGAAAGGTACTATTAGTCATCCTGAGCATAATGCCTTAAATGTAAGGGGTACTACTGATAAAACTAAAGTAAACTATTCAACATTAAAAGTTGGTAAAGATGTTACAGTTAATGGTTTATATGGTATTGCAGTATTTTATGACCCAGAAAATAAAAAAATAGGTTATGGAGTTAATGTTGAGTTTGCTGGTAAGATAGAATCTACTGAAGGTGGTATTACTATTAATGGTACTTTACAAAATGCCGAAGGAGCTCCAGTAATTAATATTTTAGATGGAGCAGTTATTAATTCTGAAAAAACTGGTTTATATGCAGCGGGAAATGGAACATGGAATATTGGCAATGCAAATATTACAGGTAAAGCATCAGCAATGGCTATTAAAGCTGGAAAGGTTAATATTAATGGAGGTACATTTACTTGTACTGGTGAATCGGAAATGCCAACCGAAGGATATTCAAATGGTGTTAACGCATCAGGAGCTTCATTACAGATAGAATCTAATAAGGATTATTATGGTAACATTGAATTAATCATTAAAGACGGAACATTTACAAGTAAAAATGCTGTTAGTATATATGAATATTTAGCTAAAAATATTACAAAAACCAATGTTAATAAAATTGAAATTCTAGGTGGTAAATTTGTTTCTGCAAAAGGAAATAATAACTTCTTATTATCTGAAGAACTAGATTATAAAGGTGCTATAGCAGTATCTGGAGGAACTTTCAGTGCTAATCCAGTTACTTATTTAAAACCAGCACATAAAGTTACTTTTAGTGAAGAAGAATATGTTGTAAGTCCAATAAATGTTGTAGAAGGAAAATTTATTATTGGTGGAACAATTACTAATGGTAAAAATGCTAAGGTTCAATTAATTCAAGGTGGTAATGTTTTAAAGGTTGTTACTGCTGATGACGAAGGTAAATATGAATTTACTAAAGTAGAAAAAGGAAAATACAATATTGTATTTATAAATGGTAATAATTCAACTACTAAATTAGTAGAAGTATTAGATAAAAATTTAAAAGTTGATGCTGAAATTAAAACTGGAAGTGTTACTGTTCTAGTTGGAAAGGATACTCCAAATGTATTAGTAGATGGATTAGATCAAACAGATGGACAAATAGAAGTAATTATTCAAAAAGAAGAGAAATTGGAGAATAATGAAGCTCAAAATAAGATACTTGCTGAAACAAAAAATAAAGAGATGTTATTCTTAAATATAGGAATAAAAAATAATGGACAAACACTATCTAATACTGATAATGTATTACATTTCATTATTTCATTTGATGCTTTAAATAAAGAAAAAATAGAATTATATCGCTATCATAACAGAGAAATAGATACCTTTGTTAAATTAGATAAGATGCCTACTGAATTAAAGGATCAAACATTCTATATAGATGAAGCTAATAAAGAATTACATATTTTTACTGATAAATTCTCTACTTATGGAGTAACTTATAATAATGTAGAAGTAATAAATAATCCAGTCGTGGAAAATCCAAAAACATTTGATGCGACATTTGGTTATGTATTATTAACACTTATCAGTGTACTTGCAATTGCATCAATTACAATTTATAGAAAAAAAGTATCTGTTAGATAATTAAAGGAAGATAACTTCCTTTTTTTTCTTTAATCTGCTATAATATTACTCACAAGGAAGTGATTTTAGTGAAAGTAGCAATATGCAGTTTAGGTTGCAAAGTTAATATTTATGAAAGCGAATACGTTATATCAAAATTAAAAGAAAATGGTTACGAAATAGTACCATTTAATTCTCTCGCAGACATTTATATCATAAACACCTGCACAGTTACAAATACGGCGGATAATAAAAGTGAAAAAATGATTAGACAAGCAAGAAAAAATAAAGATGCCATTGTAGTAGTTATGGGGTGTCATTCTCAAATAAAAGGAAATAGCATTGACGCTGATATCATAATTGGTAACAAAGATAAAAGTAAAATAGTAGAATTATTAGAAGAATATATAAAAAATAAAAAAGAAATAAAAAAAATATACGATTTAACCAACGAATCATTCGAGGTTATGGAGATTAATGATTTTAATTCTCATACAAGAGCATTTGTTAAAATACAAGATGGATGTGATGCCTTCTGTGCATATTGCATTATTCCCTACAGTCGTGGAAACATAAGAAGTAAAAATGAAAATTTAGTTATTGAAGAAGTAACAAACCTAGTTAACCGTGGTTATAAAGAAATAGTCTTAACAGGTATTCATACAGGTAAATATGGTCGTGATATTAATACTAATTTAGAAAACCTTCTCAAAAAATTAATAAAAATACCTAATTTATATCGCTTAAGAATATCTTCAATTGAAATAAATGAGATTACTAATGGAATAATTGAAATAATGAAAAATAGTAATATTATTGCCCATCATTTACATATTCCACTTCAAAGTGGAAGTGATAAAATACTAAAACTAATGGAAAGAAAATATGATACCAAGTATTTTCTTGATAGAATAAACTATATTAGAAAAAACATTTTAGACATTTCTATTACTACCGATTTAATTGTAGGTTTTCCTTATGAAGATGACAATCTATTTAATGAAACAATTAACTTCTTAAACAAAATTAAATTCAGTAAAATACATGTATTTCCTTATTCCAAAAGAGAAGGAACAAAAGCCAGTACCATGGACAACCAAGTATCTCAAGAAATTAAAAAAATACGTACTAGAAAAGTAATTGAGTTATCCAATGATAATGAATTAGAATTTTATAAAAGAATGTTAAATAAAGAAGAAGAAATTATTACCGAAAGCTATAAAAATGGTTATACCAAGGGATTTACTAGTAATTATATACTTGTCCATATCAAAGGAAAATATGATGCTAATAAGATTATAAAAGTTAAAATAGATAAAGTAGTAGATAAAAACACAGTCATTGCAAAATTAGTATAAAAGCGAGTAATATTGTCATATAGAAGTAAGTATTACTTGCCTTTTTTCGCTTTTTTTGCTAAAATTAGTTTCAGGATGTGATAATATGGCACTTGGTTTTAATCGCAACAGAGACACACTTGATGTATTCAATGATCGCTGGAAAGCAAATCATAATACTAAACAAGTAAGTGATTATAAAGAAACAATGAACAGAATTAATAACAAAATGTTTGGTAGTTACACTAATTTTAATAACAAACAAGAAACAAAAGAAGATAAAGTTAATAACTTAAATAGACAAATACAAGGTAATAAAGAAATAAATAGAAACAACAAAATAAACTCCATAATAAATAATTTTAGGAAGTAAGATATGGTTGATTTATATAAATATGAAAAAGAACTATATAGTCATGACATCACCCTCATTGGAGGCGTTGACGAAGTAGGAAGAGGCCCTCTAGTAGGCCCGGTCGTAGCCTCTTGCGTTGTATTACCCAAAGATTTTGTTTTAGAAGGATTAACTGATTCAAAAAAATTAAGTGAGAAAAAAAGAGAAATATATTATGATTACATTATGAACCATGCTGTTGCAATAGGAATTGGAATAATAGACAAAGACATAATTGATAAAATAAATATCTATGAAGCCACCAAACTAGCAATGAAAGAAGCAATAGAAAATGTAAGAAAACAAATAAAATTAGAACATGTTCTAGTGGATGCCATGCCCCTAGAATTAGATATACCAGTAACATCAATCATCAAAGGCGATGCCTTAAGTATTAGTATCGCTGCGGCTTCAGTCATTGCCAAAGTAACTAGAGATAGAATGCTATATGAATTAGACAAAAAATATCCAATGTATGACTTTAAAAACAACAAAGGTTATCCCACAAAAAAACACATCAAAGCCATCGAAGAATATGGCATCATCAATGAACACCGAAGAAGCTACGGACCAGTTAAAGATTATATTACCAAACATAACAAAAACAACCAAGGCTTCACACTGATTGAATTACTAATTGTTATCTCAATATTAGGCATGCTTGCCATTTTGCTCGTACCCAACGTAAGTAGTTTAATTGATAAAAGCAAAGAAGAAAACCTTAACAAAATAAAAAATAGCATTATACTATCAAGTAAAAACTATGCTACTGATAACATGACCACTTTATTTAAAACCTGCCATGACAAAGCAACAATTACCATAAACGATTTAATAAATGAAGACTACTTAAAAGGCTCCTTAAAAAATCCTAAAACAAAAGAAGATATCAGTTTAGATAAAGAAATTGAATTAGAGTATAACTGTGAAACAAAAAAAATAAATGTAAATATAGTATTAGAATAGGGTGAAAACATGAAATCAAATTATGATGAAAGTTCAATTAAAATATTAGAAGGCCTTGAGGCCGTTAGAAAAAGACCTGGTATGTACATTGGTTCCACCGACAAAAGAGGCTTACACCATCTAGTCTGGGAAATCGTTGACAATGCTGTAGACGAAGCACTAAATGGATATGGTAACAGCATAAAAATAATCATGCACAAAGATGGTTCTGTCAGTGTTACCGATAAAGGTAGAGGAATCCCTGTAGGAATGCATGCTTCAGGAAAAAGTACACCCGAAGTAATATATACAGTACTCCATGCCGGTGGTAAATTTAGTGATGGCGGATACAAAGTAAGCGGAGGTTTGCATGGCGTTGGAGCATCAGTTGTTAATGCATTAAGTAGTAAAATGGAAGTAATAACTAAAAAAGATGGGGGAGAATACTATATTGCCTTTGAAAACGGAGGTAAAGTAAGCAAACCACTAAGAAAAATAGGAGAAGCCAGAGGCACAGGAACAACCGTAAGATTTTGGCCTGATCCCACAATATTCCAAACTACTAGTTTCAGTTTCTCAACAATATGTGAAAGAATGCAAGAATGTGCTTTCTTAATAAATGGCCTCATTATTGAAATAATAGATGAAATTAATGATAGAGAAGAAAAATATGTCTATGAAAATGGATTATCAGCATTTTGTGATTACCTAAACGAAGGAAAAGATGCTTTACATAAAGTACTATGCTTTTCTAGCACCAAAGACAAAGTCAAAGTTGATGTAGCCTTACAATATACCGATAGTTATGCTGAAAATATCATCAGTTTCGTCAATAACGTAAAAACCACTGACGGAGGCACCCATGAAGTAGGATTCAAATCTGCGATTACCAAAGTAATAAACGACTATGCCAAAGAAAATAACTTCCTAAAAAACAAAGATAAAACATTTGAAGGCAGTGATGTAAGAGAAGGCCTAACAGCCATTATAAGCGTCCAAATACCAGAAGACTTATTACAGTTTGAAGGACAAACAAAAGCCAAACTAGGAACCCCGATAGCAAGGAGCATAGTAGAATCTATTACAGTAGAAAAACTAAAATATTTCCTAGAAGAAAACAAAAGCATCGCCACCAAAATAATATCTAAAGCATTAAAAGGCAAAGAAGCAAGAGAAGCGGCCAGAAAAGCAAGAGAAGAAACAAGAAAAGGTAAAGACAATAAAAAAATAGAAAAAATATTAAGTGGTAAACTAACCCCAGCTCAAGGCAAAGACAAAAGCAAAAACGAATTATTTATAGTCGAAGGTGATTCAGCGGGAGGCTCAGCCAAACAAGGAAGAGATCGCAAATATCAAGCAGTATTACCATTAAGAGGAAAAGTAATTAACACCGAGAAAGCCAAACTAGAAGACATCTTCAAAAATGAAGAAATTAATACCCTAATTCATACTATTGGAGCTGGAATTGGCAATGAATTTAATGTAAAAGATAGTAACTACGATAAAGTAATTATTATGACCGATGCTGATGAGGATGGAGCCCATATTCAATGCTTATTACTCACATTCTTCTATAGATATATGAAACCACTTATTGAAAATGGACATCTATATATAGCAATGCCCCCATTATACAAAGTCGAAGAAAACAAGAAAAAAGTTACCTATGTATATCCTGGAGAAGACCTAAGAAAAGTTGTTTCCAACATGAAAAATTATACTATTCAAAGATATAAAGGACTAGGTGAAATGAACTTTACCCAACTATGGGAAACAACAATGGATCCTGATAACAGAATGCTTGTTAAAGTAGGCATTACTGATGCCGCCTTAGCGGAAAAAAGAGTAAGTGTCTTAATGGGCGATGCAGTAGAACCAAGAAAGCTTTGGATAGAAGAAAATGTTGAGTTCTCACTAGAAGATAGTTATAAAATAAAATAATTTATAAGGAGTTTTATATGACAATACAAGAATTTATTAATAAAAAGAATAGATATAAGGTTGATTATAATTATCAAAGACCCGTTGATGTTTGGTCTAATCAAGATAATCAATGTTTTATAGATACTATTTTAAGAGAAGAACCTATTCCAATGTTTTTCTTTAATGCGAAGACTGATGAAAATGGCGATACTGTATTTTATATAGTAGATGGACAACAAAGATTAAATTGTATTAGGAAATTTTATGATAATAAAATTAAGTTAAGTAGTAAGTTTTCAGGTGAGAAATTAGATGGTTGTACTTTTAATGGAGATAAATGTATTCCTGAGAAATTACAAGATAAATTTTTAGGGTATGATCTTAAAGTTCATATTGTACAAGATTATGATGATGAAAGGGTTAGAATGATTTTTTCTAGGTTACAAAGAGGTAAACCTTTAAATTTAGGTGAAAGATTAAATGCTTTACCAGGAGATATTGTTCTTACAATGAGAAAACTATCTAAGCATAAGTTTGTTGACGAAGTTATTCCCATTAATAAAAATAGATATAATACTTATCCAATCGTGGCTAAAATGATGTATTTTGAGCAGTTTGGAACTAAAGAATCTTCTACTGAGTATTTACATAAATATTTTGATGATTATAAGAATGAGGCTATTAATGGTAAAATATATAACACTGTTAATGATAATTTAAATTATTTATTAAAATGTTTCCCTAGTGGTGGTAAATACTTTTGTTTAGCGAATGATGCTAGGATTATGTCAATATATACTATGGTGAGTTATCTTAGAAAATATTATGCAATGACTCAACAGGAAGATAATATTAGGAAGTTTTGTATTAATTTCTTTAATAATGTTTATAATGAAGATTTTAGGCGTTCTAATTATATTTATAATAAATATTATGATATTAGTCGTGGTGGTTGGAGTGAAAATTTAATTACTTTAAGACAAAAGTTATTGGTAGATGAATTTTTAAAAAAATATAAGGTTTTAGATTTAGATGTGGCTAGACAAATTACTGAGGCTGATAAATCTATATTGTTTGAGAAGCATCCTTATTGTGAAAGATGTAAGAAGAAGTTTGCGTTTTATAATGAACCTGAATATCATCATATAAAAAGATATGCTGATGGTGGTAAGAGAGAAGATAATATAGAGATATTATGTAAGGAATGTCATGATATAATTCATAGTCAGGATATTAAGAATATTAAGGCTTTAGAAGAAGAAATTAATAATTGTGAAATAGAAGAATAAAAAATAAATATTTTACTTGCATAAATTATAAAAGCATGATAAGATTAATACATAAGAATAGCAAAAGAAGAAGGTGTTTAAAATGAATAGAATATACTCAATAAATAACAGTATCCAAACATCTGTATGGGGGGGGGCAGTTTAAATATTCTATTATTTTAAACATTAAAAAAATATATAAAGTAGGTAAACTAAATAAAAAATTAGTATTTTAATACTAGTTATTTTGTTTAGTTTTTTTGCTATGCTGTTCTAAGAATGGAGATGTGTTATGAATAATTTAGTTATAAGTAAAAAGAAAAGAAATTTAATTATAGCAATAAGTTTATCATTAATAATAATGATAATAGGTACTACATATGCATACTTTAGTTGGCAAAGTACGAATAATCCTCTAGTAGATATAACTGTAGAAGATATAGCAGATGTAATAATAAAAGGTGGTAATGATATTAATATTACTAATATAGGACCCGTATTAGATTATAATGATGGAGAAATAACTGAATTTTATATAAAAAAGAAAATAGATAATAATTTAGATTTATCTATTAATATCATACCTACTTTATTACCAGATAATCTAAAAGAAGAATCATTTAAATTAAAATTACTTAGTAGTAATGATAATATTACTTATAATGAAATAAGTGAAATAAATTTTAAAGATAAAGAACAAGATAATATATATAGATTAAGTATAATAGATTTAAATCAAAACATTACATATTATAAAATAATATTATATATAGATGGTAACATGTATAATCCTAATACTATGAAAAACAATAGTTTTAAAGCTAAGATAGATGTTAGTGTAGATAGAAATTTTTACATAGATAATTCAAAAGCTAATGCACCAGTATTAGCAGATGGAATGATACCAGTCATGTATGATAATGATACTAATAATTGGGTGAAAGCAGATTATTATAATAAAGACAGTAAATATGCAGGATATGATTATGAAAATAAGAAGTGGGCTAATGCTGTAATGGTAACAAGTGCTACAAGAGATAAATATATGAATGCCGATACGGGTATAATAGTACCAGAAAATGATATATTAGCATACTTTGTTTGGATACCAAGATATAAATATAAATTATTTAATGTAGAATTTAATAAAGCAAATTATAAAGATAATATCTGTACAAGCAACTGTCCTCAAGTAATAGATGTAATATTTGAAAATGGAACAAATACTACAGGAGAAACAAAATGCCAAGTAAGTGAAATAGGAGTAGAAACATGTACAAATAATGTAAATTGAAATTATTATACTCATCCTGCTTTTACTTTTGGTAATCAAGAACTAGAAGGAATATGGGTAAGTAAGTTTATAATAACTGGTAGTGAAGATAATCCTACTATAAAACCAAATAATACCCCCTTAAGTACCAACTTTGATTTTATATCTACATCAACTAAATTTTTAGTTTCTCAAAAATTTAATTCTACAAGTTATCTAACATCAAAGGGAATAAACCAAGCTGATTCACATATGATGAAAAATATTGAATGGGGCTCAGTAGCATATTTAAAACAAAGTAATTATGGTTTAGGTTTAACAGACATAGGAATGAATGATGTTCTCTATACGGATAGTATAACAGGATGTGGAGCTCCTGCAGGAACTAAATATCATAGCTCTGACACATGTAATGAATATAACACAAGTATTGGAATGTTGGCATCTACAACAGGAAATATAACTGGAGTCTATGATATGAGTGGAGGGACACAAGCTGTTGTAATGGGAGTAATGCAAGATGATACGACCAATAAAAGAAGTCCTTTATCAGGCCGTTCAGGATTTGTAGGTAAGAATATCAGATTTGATGGGGATGATTTTGTACCTGAAGAAAATAATAGTACCTTACCCTTTCCTGATTCAAAATACTATGATCTATATGCATATGCATTTGGACATTCATATAATGATTATACAAGAAGTCATTTAGGAGATGCAACAGGTGAAACAAGAGGATGGTATGAAGATAGTGATTGTTTTGTTTATTTAAATGCTCAAGGAGCTTGGTTTAAACGAGGAGGTAATAGTCAGATTTCTTATGGTGATAGTCAACATGGTGCAGGAATATTTGCTAGTTTACCGAATCCTGCTTCAGGCGCGGGTGAATATGCTCGTACTGTG
>OIZL01000902.1_pt1 | contig 18840 bp, 19 predicted proteins | sample 1588541 | NCBI WGS metagenome assembly OIZL01 (sample SAMN03283285) | human gut metagenome | biome: human-associated habitat; material: feces | host: Homo sapiens | place: Peru | collected 2012 | reverse complement strand
TAAAAGAATATGTAAAGCGCGTGAAAGAGCTGGGTATGGACAGCGCGGCGATCACGGATCATGGCGTCATGTACGGCGTTATCGATTTCTATAAGGCTGCCAGGGAGGCGGGGATCAACCCGATCCTGGGGTGCGAGGTCTATGTGGCTCCGAATTCCCGGTTTGACAGAGAGCTGACGGGCGGGGAAGACCGCTATTACCATCTGGTTCTGCTCGCGGAGAACAATACGGGCTATGCCAACCTGATCAAGATCGTGAGCAAGGGCTTCACGGAGGGCTATTACTACAAGCCGCGTGTGGATTTTGAGCTGCTGCAGGAGTATCACGAAGGTCTGATCGCGCTCTCTGCCTGTTTGGCTGGGGAAGTGCCGCGGCTGATCCAGAAAGGGCTGATCGACGAGGCCAAAAAGACGGCAAAAAAATTCGAAGAGTGCTTCGGAAAAGGGAACTATTTTCTGGAATTGCAGGATCATGGGATCCCCGCGCAGAAAACGGTCAACGCCGCGCTGCTTGCGATGAGCAAAGAGCTGGATATTCCTCTGGTGACGACCAACGACGTCCACTACACCTATGCGGAGGACGCGCAGCCCCATGATATTCTGCTCTGCCTGCAGACCGGCAAGCGCCTTTCGGACGAGAACCGGATGCGCTATGAGGGCGGTCAGTATTATGTGAAGAGCGAAGAGGAGATGAAAGGACTGTTTCCCTATGCGTGGGAGGCGGTTGAAAATACACAGCGTATCGCAGACCGCTGTCATGTGGAGATCGAGTTTGGCCACTATAAAGTGCCGCACTATGAGGTGCCGGATGGAATGACCTCCTGGGATTACCTGAATATGCTCTGCCAGAAGGGAATGAAGGAGCGCTACCCGCAGGATGACGGGACGCTGCAGAAGCGTCTGGAGTATGAGCTGGATATCATCCGCACGATGGGATTTGTGGATTATTTCCTGATCGTGTGGGACTATATCAACTATTGCAGGGAAAACGACATTGCGGTGGGACCCGGACGAGGATCGGCGGCGGGAAGTATCGTGTCCTACTGCCTGAAGATCACCAACATCGACCCGATCAAGTACAGCCTCCTTTTCGAGCGGTTCCTGAATCCGGAGCGTGTATCCATGCCGGATATCGACGTGGATTTCTGCTACGAGAGACGGCAGGAGGTGATCGATCATGTGAGCCGGAAATACGGCAAGGATAAGGTCGTTCAGATCGTGACTTTCGGAACCATGGCTGCCAAGGGTGTGATAAGGGACGTCGGACGGGTGATGGATCTGCCGTATTCCTATGTGGACGGCATCGCCAAGATGGTGCCGAACGAGCTGAATATCACACTGGACAGGGCGCTGGAACTCAACCCGGAGTTTAAGAAGCTCTATCAGACGGACGAACAGGTGCACACGCTGATCGATATGTGCAGGAGGCTTGAAGGACTTCCACGCCACACCTCGATGCACGCGGCGGGCGTGGTGATCTGTCCAGAGGCGGCGGATGATTTCGTACCGCTCTCCAGAGGATCGGACGGGGCGATCACGACGCAGTTCACGATGACGACGATCGAGGAGCTGGGGCTTCTGAAAATGGACTTTCTGGGACTGCGGACACTCACGGTCATCCAGAATGCGGTGCGTATGGTCGAAAAGAGCACGGGGATCTATATCGACGTGGATCAGATCGACTACAATGACCCGGCGGTGCTCGCCTCGATCGGAACCGGAAAGACGGACGGAGTGTTTCAGCTTGAGAGCGGTGGGATGCGTTCTTTCATGAAGGAGCTCAGACCGCAGAGCCTGGAGGATATCATCGCGGGTATCTCCCTTTACCGGCCGGGGCCGATGGATTTCATTCCCAAGTATATCAAGGGCAAGAACCATCCGGAGAGCGTTACCTACGACTGTCCGCAGCTGGAATCTATCCTGAAGCCGACCTATGGCTGTATCGTCTATCAGGAGCAGGTTATGCAGATCGTGCGGGAGCTGGGCGGCTACACGATGGGACGGAGCGATCTGGTGCGCCGTGCGATGAGTAAGAAAAAGCAGCACGTGATGGAGGAGGAGCGCAAGAACTTTATCTACGGAAATGAGAAAGAAGGTGTTCCGGGCTGCGTGGCAAAGGGGATCAGCGCCGATGTGGCAAACCATATCTACGATACGATGATGGATTTTGCAAAGTATGCGTTCAACAAGTCCCATGCGGCGTGCTACGCGGTGGTCGCCTATCAGACGGCCTATCTGAAATACTACCATCCGGTTGAATTCATGGCGGCGCTGATGACGTCCGTCATCGACAATCCGGGCAAGGTGTCGGAGTATATCATGACATGCCGCAGCATGGGGATCGAGATCCTTCCGCCGGACATCAACGAAGGGGAGATCGGCTTCTCTGTTTCGGGAGGCAAGATCCGCTACGCGCTGACGGCGATCAAGAGCGTGGGAAGACCCGTGATCGAATCGCTGGTTGCGGAGCGCAGGGAGAGGGGAGTCTACCTGAACCTGAAGGATTTCGTGACGCGCATGGCGGACCGGGATATCAACAAACGCGCGGTCGAGAACTTTATCAAGGCGGGGGCGCTGGACAGTCTGGGCGGCACGCGGAAGCAGTTTATGAGCGTGTACACACAGGTCATGGATTCGGTGCAGCAGGATAAAAAGAACAACATGGCGGGGCAGATCTCGCTGTTTGACATAGCGGGGGACGACCAGAAAGAAGATTTTGAATTAAAGCTGCCGGAGGTGGGAGAATATTCCAAGGAGATGAAGCTGGCTTTTGAAAAAGAAGTGCTTGGCGTGTATATCAGCGGGCATCCCTTGGAGGAGTATCTTGCGATCTGGCAGAAGCATATCACGAACAAGACGGCAGACTTTATCCCCGATGAGGAGACCGGCGCGACCATCGCGCAGGACAACGCAAAGGCGGTGATCGGGGGCATTATCGCGGAGAAGAAGATCAAGTACACCAAGGATGAGAAGGTGATGGCCTTTTTGCAGGTGGAGGATCTGGTCGGTTCAATCGAGGTCATCGTATTTCCGAAATCCTATGAGAAATACAGCTCGCTTCTCATGGAAGACAGCAAGGTCTTTATCAGAGGACGGGTTTCCATCGAGGAGGAAAAAGACGGCAAGCTGATCTGTGAATCGATCATGGCGTTTGACGACATTCCGAAGAAGCTGTGGATCAAATTCCCGGCAAAGGCAGACTATGAGGCAAGCGAGAGCGAACTGTACGCGCTGCTCAAGGAGTCGGACGGGAAGGACCAGGTGGTGATCTATGTGGAAGATCCCAAGGCGATCAAGGAGCTGGGGAAAAACTGGCAGGTGAACGCCGGGCAGGAGCTTCTCGAAAAGCTGGAGGGACGCTTTGGCAAAGAGAACGTCAGGGTGGTGTGATTTCCGGTTTGGTGGAATCGCATCGGGTTTTTACGAAAAAGATTGAAAACAAGCCTTGGTTAGAGTAGAATACAGATAGATTTTAAGACGAGACTTTGAAGATAGAGAATAACAGCCGTCTCAGGACGGGCTGACGGAAAGGCATGGTACAGATATGGCGAAAGAGATTAAGACAATCGGTGTGCTTACGAGTGGCGGAGATGCGCCGGGAATGAATGCAGCGATCCGTGCGGTTGTCCGGAAAGGAATCGCGAACGGGGTGAAAGTCAAAGGGATCAAGAAAGGGTATCAGGGTCTTTTGAATGAAGAGATCATCGACATGGAGAAGTGGAGCGTGTCGGACACCATCCAGAGAGGCGGTACGATCCTGGGAACAGCCAGATGCAGTGAATTCCGCACAGAGGAAGGACAGCAGAAGGGCGCAGAGATCTGCCGTAAGCATGGGATAGACGGCCTTGTGGTGATCGGCGGCGACGGTTCTTACCGCGGAGCGCAGGCGCTTGCCAGACACGGGATCAACACCATCGGTCTGCCGGGCACGATCGATCTGGATATTGCGTGTACCGAGTACACGATTGGTTTTGATACCGCGATCAACACAGCCATGCAGGCGATCGATAAGGTAAGGGACACCTCATCCTCCCATGAGCGCTGCAGTATCATCGAGGTTATGGGAAGAAATGCCGGATATATCGCCCTGTGGTGCGGTATCTCGAACGGCGCGGAGGACATCCTGCTCCCGGAAAAGTACGATTACAACGAGCAGCAGATCATCAACAATATCATTAACAACAGAAAGCGCGGTAAGACGCATCATATCATCATCAATGCGGAGGGCATCGGACATTCCACCTCCATGGCGAGAAGAATTGAGGCGGCGACCGGAATCGAGACGAGAGCGACGATCCTGGGCTACATGCAGAGAGGTGGTTCGCCTACCTGTAAAGACCGTTATTACGCTTCTATCATGGGAGCCTATGCGGCAGATATCCTGTGTGCAGGCAAGAGTAACCGCGTGGTGGGATACCAGCATGGCGAGTTCCTCGATTTTGACATTGAGGAGGCGCTTGGAATGCAGAAGGGTATTCCGGAGTATGCTTACGAGGTGGCTAAGATTTTATCCTTATAGAGACAGGGATCCCCGCAGATGGAGAGTTTGCGGGGATTTTGTTTTTTCGTGATTTAATATATAAGAAAAGGAGCGGCAGATGATAACGAGCTATGCAAATAAAGCGGTAAAGGAAGTGATCCAGCTTTCCCAGAAGGTCAAGGCGAGACGGCAGGCGGATCTCTTTGTGGCGGAGGGCGTCAAGATGTACCAGGAGGCGCCGGAGAACCAGATCCGCAGAGTCTATGTCTCGCAGGAGGCGGAAAAGGAACTTCTTGTCAGATGCGGCGATAAATTAAAGAAAACCGGCTACGAAGTGGTCGCGGATGAGATCTTCCGCAAGATGGCGGATACCAAGACGCCGCAGGGAATCCTGAGCGTGATAGGACAGCTTCATTATAATATAGAAGAAATGCTGCAAGACAAAGGAAACGGGGCGGCTCCACTGCTGCTTTTGCTGGAAGATATACAGGATCCCGGCAATCTGGGAACGATGTTCCGGTCAGGCGAGGCAGCAGGAGTCAGCGGGATCGTGATGTCCAAAGAGACGGTGGACATCTATAATCCCAAGACGATCCGCTCGACGATGGGATCGATCTACCGCGTGCCTTTTCTGTATACAAACGATCTGAAAGAAATGATAAACAGGCTGGAAAAAGACGGAATAACAACCTACGCGGCGCATTTGCAGGGCGAAAAGTTCTATGACGAATATGCGTACCAGAGCGGCACGGCATTTCTGATCGGAAATGAGGGAAATGGACTGCGCAGGGAAACGGCGGAACAGGCGGGAGCGTATCTGAAGATCCCGATGGAAGGAAAAGTAGAGTCGCTCAATGCCTCGGTGGCAGCTTCGGTACTGCTGTTTGAGGCGTACAGACAGCGGCGGCAAAAATAAGGAGGAGCGAGAGTATGAAGATTGGATTTATCGGACTTGGCAATATGGCGAAGGCCATGATCGGCGGAATGCTGCAAAAGGATATGGTGAAGGCTTCGGATATCCTGGGATCGGCGAAAACGCAGGCGAGTGTGGAGCGGATGCAGAAGGAGTACGGCATCAGCGGAAGAACGGACAACTGTGCGGTCGCAAGAGAGGCAGATGTGCTTGTGCTGGCAGTCAAGCCGCAGTTTTTCCCGGAGGTGATCGAGCAGATCCGGGGAGAGATCCGGGAGGATATGCTGATCATCAGCATCGCGGCAGGAAAGACGCTGCGGTGGATCGAGGATGCGTTCGACCGCAGAATCCGGCTGGTACGCTGTATGCCGAACACACCTGCGTTAGTGGGAGAAGGCTGTACCGGCGTGTGCGTCAATGAGCTGGTCACAGAGGAACAGGTGCAGTACAGTCTGAAACTGATGGAGAGCTTCGGAAAGGCGTATCTGGTACCCGAACGTCTGATGGACGCCGTCGGGGCGGTCAGCGGAAGTTCGCCGGCATACGTGTTTATGTTTATCGAGGCGATGGCGGATGCGGCGGTTGCGGCAGGAATGCCGAGGGGACAGGCGTATGAGTTTGCGGCGCAGGCGGTGTATGGCAGCGCCAAGCTGGTGCTTGAGAGCGGAAAGCATCCGGGCGAGCTCAAGGATATGGTGTGCTCACCGGGAGGAACTACCATTCAGGGACTTCGCGTCCTGGAAGAAAAAGGAATGAGAGGCGCAGTGATGGACGCGCTGCTCTCCTGCGTGGAAAAATCCCAGAAACTTTAAAAAACAGAGAAAAAACCGGCATAATTACGCCGCGCGCTGCATAAACTTGACAAGGAACAAGCGTTTTGCTAAAATTATCCAATCTTAGGATGTAACATTTTTGTAATAAATTTGTGGAGGATTGTTTATGCTGACAGGCAAGAAAAGCTGCCTTCTGTATGCAGCCCTGTGTGTGGCGTTTCTTCTGAGCGTCACGGTACGCATGGATGTACAGGCATCTACCAGAAAGGAATGCCTGGATTCCATGAACGCAGGGATCTCTCAGATCATCAACCCGACGTCCGGTGCGGCAGACGAGGACGCGCTGGCAGAGCTGACAAGAATGTCTGAGATGAATGCTGCAGGCAAGGTGGAAGAATCCGATCTGGTCATGGTCAACGTGCAGGTGGCGATGAACGTGAGGGCGGAAGCGAGCGAGGAATCCGATAAAGTAGGCGTCCTTTATAAGGACTGCGGAGGAAGGATCCTGGAGCGCAAGGATGGCTGGACAAGACTGAAGAGCGGTGATCTGGTAGGCTGGGCGAGCGACGACTATCTCCTTTTCGGAAAAGAGGCGGAGACGATGGCCGATGATGTGGGAAACCTGATCGTGACGATCGAGACGGAGACGCTGCGCGTGCGGAAAGAGCCGAGCGCGGACGCGGAAGTGATCGGTCTGATGACGCAGGATGACGAGCTGTATATCATCGAGGTGCTCGACGATAACTGGATCAGCGTGGAATATGATGACGACGTGGGCTACGTCTCCTCGGAGTTTGTCAATATTGATTTCCATATCGACGAGGGAGAGACGCTTGCGGCGATCGCCAAGAGAGAGGAAGAAGAACGCAAGGCGAAGCTGACGGCCAACCAGGGAGCGGTCGTTGTGGGCGGCGACGATACAAAACTTCTGGCGGCGCTGATCTACTGTGAGGCCGGCAACGAGAGTTACAACGGACAGCTTGCGGTCGGCGCGGTGGTGATGAACCGTGTGCGCAGCGGCGCATACCCGAACACGATCTCCGGCGTGATCTATGCGTCCGGACAGTTCCCGCCGGCACTGAACGGAAAAGTGGCGAGGGCTTACACGAACAATGTGATGTCGCAGAGCTGTTATCAGGCGGCGCAGGCAGCCATTAACGGAGAGACGAACGTCGGAGGCGCTACGCACTTTAGAAGAGCGGGAAACCGGGAAGGAATCATCATCGATAATCAGGTATTCTGGTAGGGGTTTCTTCTTGCCGTACGGACGGATTTATAGTAAGATAAAAGAGCAGTGCACAGATCGTGTATCTGCGTGGAAAAGTGCACAGCGCCGGAGCGCGGCGAAGGCACGGATCCGGAAAGGGGAGAAGCATGGTAGTCGCAGCAGGTATCAATATGACAGTCACATGGCTGGTGCTTTTGGTTGTGCTGGTGGTGATCGAACTGATCACGATGGGTCTTACAACGATCTGGTTTGCGGGAGGAGCGCTTGTGGCGACGGTCGCATCCGCGTTCGGAGCGCCGATCTGGCTCCAGGTTCTTCTGTTTCTGATCGTGTCGGGAGTTTTGCTGTACTTTACCAGACCGATCGCAGTGAAATATTTCAACAAAGACCGTGTCAGAACAAACGCGGAAAGTCTTGTGGGCCGGCAGGCGATCGTGATCAGCGAGATCGATAACCTGCAGGGTATCGGACAGGTGAGCGTAGGCGGCATGGAGTGGTCTGCCAGAACCACGAAGGACGAAGAGAGCCTTCCAGTGGGGGCGGTTGCCACGGTGGTAGCGATCAATGGCGTGAAACTGATAGTAGAAGAAAGAAAAGAGGACTAGAAAATGGGCGGAATTATTTCTTTAGTGGTCATTTTGATCATTGTTTTACTGATTTTGGCATCCTGTGTGAAGATCGTACCGCAGGCAAATGCGTTCGTAGTGGAAAGACTGGGTGCTTATCAGCAGACCTGGTCAGTAGGTCTTCATCTTAAAATGCCCTTTCTCGATAAGGTGGCAAAGCGTGTGATCTTAAAGGAGCAGGTAGTAGATTTCGCGCCCCAGCCGGTTATCACCAAGGATAACGTAACGATGCGGATCGATACGGTCGTGTTCTTCCAGATCACCGATCCCAAGCTGTTTGCCTACGGTGTGGAGAATCCGATCATGGCGATCGAAAATCTGACGGCGACCACGCTGCGTAACATCATCGGTGAGATGGAGTTAGACCAGACGCTTACTTCCAGAGAAGTCATCAACACAAAGATGAGAGCGTCCCTTGATATTGCAACGGATCCCTGGGGAATCAAGGTAAACCGTGTCGAGCTGAAAAACATCATCCCTCCGGCAGCGATCCAGGATGCGATGGAGAAGCAGATGAAGGCAGAGCGTGAGCGACGTGAAGCGATCCTTCGTGCGGAAGGTGAGAAGAAGTCCACCGTGCTTGTCGCAGAAGGTAAGAAAGAGTCTGCGATCCTTGAGGCAGAGGCTGAGAAGCAGTCAGCGATCCTGCGCGCAGAGGCACAGAAGGAAAAGATGATCCGCGAGGCGGAAGGTGAGGCAGAGGCGATCCTGAAAGTGCAGCAGGCGACAGCAGACGGTATCCGCATGATCCGTGAGGCCGGCGCAGACGAGTCTGTATTGAAGATCAAGAGCCTGGAGGCCTTTGAAAAGGCGGCAGACGGTCAGGCGACCAAGATCATTATCCCGTCCGAGATTCAGGGATTGGCAGGGCTTGCAGCTTCTGTCAAAGAAGTGCTGAAATAGTTGACAAAAGGTTATGGATGGGGCGGTTCTATGAACCGTCCCATATTGTATAGGAATCATAAAGGGAAGGAACGAAAGACATGAATCTGACAGGAAAACATTTTTTGAAATTACTGGATTTTACACCGGAAGAGATCACTTACATGCTGGATGTGGCGGCAGATCTGAAGGATAAGAAAAAGAAGCATATCCCTGTGGACATCCACCGTGGAAAAAATGTGGCGCTCATCTTTGAAAAGACCAGCACGCGTACCCGCTGCTCCTTTGAGGTGGCTGCCCATGATCTCGGAATGGGAACGACTTATCTGGATCCGACCGGTTCCCAGATCGGCAAAAAAGAGAGTATTGCCGATACGGCAAGAGTGCTCGGACGTATGTATGAAGGAATCGAGTACCGCGGCTTTGAACAGTCGATCGTGGAAGAACTTGCCAAATATGCGGGCGTGCCCGTTTGGAACGGACTGACGAATGAGTTTCATCCCACACAGATGCTTGCAGACCTCCTGACGATCCGGGAGCATTTCGGACATCTGGAAGGCATACGTCTGACTTATATGGGAGATGCGCGCTACAATATGGGCAATTCCCTGATGGTTGCCTGTGCGAAGATGGGGATGCACTTTACCGCCTGCACGACGGCGAAATATTTCCCGGCGCAGGAGCTGGTAAAGACCTGTGAGGAGATCGCTGCAAAGACCGGAGGCAGCATCACGCTGACAGAGGATGTTGAAAAGGGTGCGACCGGTGCCGATGTGATCTGTACCGACGTCTGGGTTTCCATGGGCGAGCCGGAGCAGGTGTGGAAAGAGCGTCTGGAGGATCTGATGCCGTATCAGGTGAACGGTAAGGTGATGAAGCTCGCCGGGGAGAAGGCTGTCTTTATGCACTGCCTGCCAGCGTTCCACGATCTCAAGACCAAGATCGGAAAAGAGATCCATGAAAAATATGGGATCAGCGAAATGGAAGTTACGGACGAAGTCTTTGAATCTCCGCAGTCGATCGTCTTTGACGAGGCAGAGAACCGGATGCACACGATCAAAGCGGTGATGGCAGTGACACTGGGAGAGTACAAGTGCTGAGATGAGAACAGAGATATTGACGCTGCTTAGAAACAGCGGGGAATATGTGTCCGGACAGCAGCTCTGTGATCAGTTCGGCGTGTCGAGAACGGCTGTCTGGAAGGTGATCAATCAACTGAAAGAAGAAGGCTACCAGATCGAGTCGGTTCCGCGCAAGGGATACCGCCTCAAGGAAAGCCCGGCAGATATCCTCTCAAAGAGTGAGATCGCGAGCAGGCTGCATACAAAATGGGCAGGACAGACCCTGTACTACCGCGAAAAGACCGGCTCCACCAACACCGATGCGAAGGAGCTGGCAGAGCAGGGAGCGCCCCATGGAACGACCGTGGTGGCGGACTGTCAGACAGCCGGAAAAGGGCGCAGAGGCAGACAGTGGCAGTCGCCGGCAGACATAGCGGTTTATTTCACGATCCTGCTCAGACCGGTATTTCCGCCGGATAAGGCATCCATGGTCACGCTTGTCATGGCGCTGAGCGTAGCGCAGGCGATCGAAGAAGTGACAGGAATGTCAGCGAGGATCAAATGGCCGAATGATATTGTGGTCAACCGCAGGAAGGTGTGCGGGATGCTCACGGAAATGAGCACGACGCCGGAGATGGGCGAGATCCAGTACGTGGTGGTCGGCGTGGGGATCAACGTCAATCAGGCAGGGAGCGAGACGTTTCCAGAGGACATAAGGGAAACCGCGACCTCGCTGCGGATCGAGGCCGGCAGAGTGATCGGACGCAGCGAACTGACGGAAAAGGTTCTGGCGCATTTTGAAGAAAACTTTGAAATATTTACGCAAAGCCTTTCGATGAGACCGCTTATGGACGACTACCAGGCGCATCTGATCAATATCGATAAGCAGGTGCGGGTGCTGGATCCGGCAGGCGAGTATACCGGGATTTCCCGGGGGATCAACGAAGCCGGGGAGCTGTTAGTCGAACGCGGGGACGGAAGCTGCGAGGCAGTCTATGCCGGAGAGGTGTCCGTGCGCGGTCTGTACGGCTATGTGTGACATGCCGCGCGCATCGCACAGTTGTCGCAGAGGACGCGGGCATGGAGGAAAGTATGGAAGATAAGAAACAGAGAATCGTGCTGTGCGGGGCGAATGCCTACGAACAGAAATATTATTTTAATGAGCAGTTTGCAGGGATCCCGGACTCGATCAAAGATGAGCTGCATGTGATCTGCGTCCTTTTTACAGAAGAGGTAGGCGGCATCTTTACGATCGTATTCGAAGAGGATGGAAGCATCGCGATGGAGACAAATGCGGAGGAGGACGATCTGCTTTACGATGAGATCAGCAGCGGTCTGATGGTGGGCGAGATCCGGAGGAACAGACAGGAGCTGCTGGAGTCGCTGCAGCTTTATTACCGGGTTTTCATCCTGCATGAGGATCTGCTGGAGGAAGAATGAACAGAAAGTTAAGACCGTTAAAGATTGGCAGTGTGACGCTGCCCAATAATCTGATACTGGCTCCCATGGCAGGTGTGACAGACCTGCCTTTTCGTTTGCTGTGCAGCAGGCAGGGGGCGGGAATGTGCTGTATGGAAATGGTCAGCGCCAAGGCGATCCTCTACCAGAATAAGAACACGGAAAGCCTGCTTGAGATCCACCCGGAAGAGGGAGTGTTGTCCCTGCAGCTTTTTGGCTCGGATCCGAAGATCCTGAGCGAGATGGCAAAAAAGATCGAGGACAGACCTTTTGCAGTGCTGGATATCAATATGGGGTGCCCTGTGCCAAAGGTCGTCAACAACGGCGAAGGCTCGGCGCTGATGAAGAATCCGCAGCTTGTGGAACAGATCGTGTCGGCGGTGGTGAAGGCTGTCGACAAGCCGGTCACAGTCAAGATCCGGAAAGGCTTCGATGAGGCGCACGTGAACGCGGTGGAGATCGCAAAGATCGCCGAGGCGGCGGGCGCGGCGGCTGTGGCGGTTCACGGAAGGACCAGAGAACAGTACTATGCCGGAACAGCAGACTGGGACATCATCGCGAAGGTAAAAGAAGCGGTGTCCATACCGGTGATCGGAAACGGGGATGTGACGGACGGCGCAAGCGCGGCGGCTCTGCTCGAACAGACCGGGTGCGACGGCGTGATGGTAGGCAGGGCAGCCAGAGGAAATCCGTGGATCTTTTCCCAGATCGCGGCATGGCTGGAGGATGGAACGATCCTTCCCAGACCGGATATTGAAGAGGTGAAACAGACGATTCTGTATCACGCGCAGCTCCAGCTTACTACAAAAGGAGAGTACACCGCGATCCGTGAAATGCGAAAGCACGTGTCCTGGTATACGTCCGGCTATCCCAATTCGGCAAGACTCAGACAGGTGGTCAATCAGACGGAGAGCTATGAAGAACTGTGCGCGCTGGTGGAAGAACTGTAGCGGCGCAGGATAGATACATTTTTTGCAGGGAAAAAGCATATAGTGTCTCATAGGTTGGCGGAGCTGTATCAGAAGACGGCAGGCAGAAAGAAACGGCTCCGGGGCACAGATGCCTGTGAGGTAGGTGCGCATGGAACAGGGAACGATCCTCTACTTTTATCTGCAAAGAAAATATCAGGGGCGCTGCTGCGCCAAACGGCACTGGTGGCAGACCGCAAAGCTGCACGCGCTTGCGCCGTTTGAGCTGGGAGAGCAGGACCGCGTCAGGGTAGCTGCCTGTCCGGTTCCTGCCTTTTTTTATAAAAGAAAGCCATGGAAGCCGCAGGTATTGAAAGAACTGATGGAAAATATGCTCTATGAGGCGGAAGGAATGTCAGACGCGATCCTTTCGCCGCCGCTGGAAAAACTTTTTCCGGAAGAACAACAGCGCAGATGGCGGCCAAGACTGGACACGGTCAGGCTGCTGATGGGATTCCTGATCGAAGAAAAAGTGGAAGGCGGCGCGTGGGGCAGAGAAACGGCGCAGATCCGGCTTGGCGCGCCGCAGGACAGCGACTGGCAGATGCAGCTCGCCCGGGAACTGCTGACCCCTTATCTGACGCAGATCAACCGGTGCACCGTCTGGTATGAGCCGATTCCCGGCGTAAATATCCGGGATGAACTGGAGACCTTTCTGGAAGATTATTATTATGAATACGGACTGGTCGTCCAGACAAGACCCTACGACGAAGCGGATACAGCGGCAGAGGGGATAAACATTGACCTGCGCGGGGATAATCTGTACCGTCAGACATGGAAATACCTTGACACTATGGTGAAAAACAAGTATGATAAATTAGTTAATTAGGCGTATAGGCTCTCGCTGAGAAACGGCGAAGGTCCATAGAAACGGTTATCCGGAAATCTATATAGAAAGGGCGAATCACCATGCATGAGAAAAAAAACATCTTAACTTATGAAGGACTTAGAAAGTATGAGGACGAGTTACACGATCTGAAGGTTGTCAAACGTAAAGAAGTAGCGCAGAAGATCAAGGAAGCAAGAGAGCAGGGTGACTTGTCCGAGAATGCAGAGTATGACGCAGCAAAAGACGAGCAGCGCGACATTGAGGCAAGGATCGAAGAGCTGGAGAAGATCCTCAAAAATGCAGAAGTAGTCGTAGAGGATGAGGTAGACCTTGACAAGATCAATATCGGATGCCAGGTGAAGATCCTGGATGTGGAATTAAACGAAGAACTGGAATATAAGATCGTAGGATCTACTGAGGCAAACAGTTTAAAGGGCAAGATCTCTAATGAGTCACCGGTCGGAAAAGCGCTGATCGGAAGCAAAGTCGGAGACACGGTGGACGTAGAGACACAGGCAGGGATCATTCAGTATAAGGTGCTGGAGATCCAGAGATCGAACTAAGCGGGATAGAAAGGAGCATGTTGACTGACATGGCAGAAGTACAGAATCAGGGAAAAGAGCAGGTACAGGATATCCACCAGCTTTTAAAGGTAAGAAGAGAAAAGCTCGCAGCGCTGCAGGAGGCAGGCCGGGATCCTTTTCAGATCACCAAATATGAGGTGACACACCACAGCCAGGAGATCAAAGATCATTTTGATGAGCTGGAAGGAAAAGAGGTTTCCATCGCAGGCCGTATCATGAGCAAGCGCGTTATGGGCAAGGCGTCCTTTTGCAATGTACAGGATCTTCAGGGAAATATCCAGTCCTATGTGGCAAGAGACAGCGTCGGAGAAGAATCCTATGCCGATTTCAAAAAATACGATGTGGGCGATATCGTAGGCATCAAGGGAGAAGTCTTTAAGACAAAGACCGGAGAGATCTCCATCCATGCTGCCAAGGTGACATTGCTTTCCAAGAGCCTGCAGATTCTGCCGGAAAAATATCATGGACTGGTCAACACAGACATCCGTTATCGTCAGAGATATACAGACCTCATTATGAATGAGGACGTGAAAAAGACCTTTGTGCTGCGCTCCAAGATCATCAGCTCCATCAGACGCTATCTGGATGGACAGGGATTCTTAGAGGTAGAAACCCCGATGCTGGTATCGAATGCGGGCGGCGCGGCAGCAAGACCGTTTGAGACGCATTACAATGCGCTGGACGAAGACGTAAAACTTCGTATTTCCTTAGAGCTTTATTTAAAGAGACTGATCGTGGGCGGTATGGAAAGAGTCTACGAGATCGGCCGTGTATTCCGTAATGAAGGTCTGGACACCAGACATAATCCGGAGTTCACTCTGATGGAGCTTTATCAGGCATATACAGACTACAACGGAATGATGGATCTGACCGAGAACATGTTCCGTCACGTAGCGCAGGAAGTATGCGGTACGACCACCGTTCCGTACGGGGATGTTAAGATCGATTTAGGCAAGCCCTTTGAACGGATCACGATGGTTGAGGCTGTAAAAAAATATACAGGGATCGATTTCGATGAAGTGCCGGATACTGCGGCAGCAAAGAAACTTGCCGACGAGAAGGACGTACACTACGAGGAGCGCCATACAAAGGGCGACATCCTGAATCTCTTCTTCGAAGAGTTTGTTGAAGAACATCTGATCCAGCCTACCTTTGTGATGGATCATCCGGTAGAGATCTCACCGCTGACAAAGAGAAAGCCGGACAAGCCGGACTATGTAGAGCGTTTCGAGCTGTTTATCACAGCGAGAGAAATGTGTAACGCTTACTCCGAGTTAAACGATCCGATCGATCAGAGAGAGCGTTTCAAGGCGCAGGAGGCTGCGCTGGCAGCAGGTGATGAGGAAGCCAACACGACTGATGAGGACTTCATGAACGCACTGGAGATCGGTATGCCGCCGACAGGTGGTATCGGATACGGTATCGACCGACTGGTAATGCTGTTGACGAACAGCCCGGCGATTAGGGATGTGCTGTTGTTCCCAACGATGAAGTCATTAGATGGTGGAAGCAAGGAAAATAAGGCATCCAAGAGCAATACAGCAGAAAATTACGACCAGCTTACGACCAAAGCTGCAGAAAAAATTGATTTTTCAAATGTAAAGATAGAGCCACTGTTTGAAGAGACCGTAGATTTTGATACTTTCTCAAAATCTGATTTCAGAGCAGTAAAGGTTAAGGAATGTGTTGCAGTACCAAAGTCTAAGAAACTGTTACAGTTTACACTGGATGATGGAACAGGTGTTGACAGAACAATCCTCTCCGGAATTCATGCTTTCTATGAGCCGGAAGAACTGGTTGGAAAGACACTGATTGCAATTACCAATCTTCCGCCCAGGGCTATGATGGGAATTGAATCCTGTGGTATGCTGCTTTCAGCAATCAATAATCTGAAGGATTCCGAGGAAGAAGAACTGCATCTTCTGATGGTGGATGACCACATTCCGGCAGGGGCGAAGTTGTACTAAAATAAAGAGGTCATGCTTTATAAGTGTATGAGAGGATGGAGTTGCATAATTCTATCCTCTTTTATTAGTATATATAGAATTATTATCGCACTTGAGTTATAAGCGGCTTCAAATATAGGGTTTGGGATGCTATTTTTTAAAAGCGATGTGTGCACATAAGTGTTGTAGCTGTGTGATACATTAGAAGAAAGCAGAAGGAAAGGAAAATTTCATAATGGGCGAAAAAGCAGAGATTACTTTTATGCAGACAAGAATAATAAGACTAGCTTCTGAAGAATGGCACATGCCAATAGAAACGATAATTGAGCTGTTCAAAAGAGGAGATGTTCTTGGATATATAGAAAAAGGTTATGGGATTTTCCATTGTGAAGGCGATGAGGTTGTCCTTGATGATATCATGGAGTTTCTGCAAGAAAAGGGGGTAAGGATTAATGCGTAATTTATCGGATGGATTGATTCTTTACCACGGAAGTTATTGTGAGGTAATTCTGGAGTTTCTTCAAACAACAGAAGATAAAAAGATTAAAAAGCATAAGACAGATTTAACACTAAATGTTCCGTATAGATTACAGGTTCCTTTTTATGATGAAATTTATATTGAACGTAGTTCGTGGTATAGTCCAAAGCAAGAGTTAACTAATGAAATAAACAGGCAGAGCAGATTAATGTATTACTTTATTTTGACCTCGGGATTGGAAACAGTCATTGAGGTGGATCCTTTCTGGGCAGATTATCTTTTTCAGCATAAAGAAATATTAAGAGGATGGGCTCAGCTAAAGTTAATACAATACCTGCAGAACAAAAATCCAAGCGTACCGGGAATTGCAGATAAGATTGAAGCGCCGGTATCGCGGAATATTGAACGAGTACGAAGGTATTGGAAGCTGATTATCCAAATTGATTCTTCACTGAAGGATATTTATGGAGATGTGACATTGGCTGATGAAAATATTTCAGTGGATCATTTTGTGCCATGGCAGTATGTAGCTCATGATGAATTATGGAATTTGCATCCTACCACCAGAGCGATAAATAGTAGTAAAAGTAATTCGTTGCCATCATGGATAATGTATTTTAGCGCTTTGGGTGAAATGGAATACCGGGCATATGAATTGAAAGGTCAGAATGAGTTGGTAGCACGAGAGTTTGATAAAATTGCTCCGTACCACTTAAATAATCAGGAAATACGCAATCAATTGTATGCCGAGGGTTTGGATAAGTGTACATTTATTGAGAGGTTAGATCATGTCATAAGACCAGTTTACGAAACGGCGCAGACATTAGGATTTAAGGAGTGGGTATACGATGGAGGTAATAACATATAACAAGCTTGTAAGAGACAAAATACCGGAAATCATTGAGAAGGATGGAAAGACTTGCAAGACAGAAATACTTTCTGATGATGATTACCTGAAAATGATTGATGCCAAACTTGATGAAGAACTGGCTGAGTATCATAGAGACCAGAATATTGAAGAACTGGCAGATCTTATGGAAGTAATCTATGCAGCTGCAGTTGCAAGAGGATATTCAATAGAAGAGCTGGAAGCGGTAAGAAAAAAGAAGGCGTCAAAGCGGGGTGTTTTTGGGAAAAAGATACTTCTGAAGGAAGTGGTTGAATAAAAAGAAAGGACATTTGAACTGGGGAATAGAGCGATAAGCAAAGTGAATGTTGGGGGGCAAAATCAAGTTATAAGGCGTGTATCTGTGAAGGGCCAGCTGAAAATGCAATCATGGATATCCTTCTAGATTATAACTGCTAATCTTTTCCAGGGAAGATATGATTGAGGAAGAGGCAATATAAGTCATATCTCTTTTAGAACTTGATACAAAAATATAATACTTTTTGTATCAAGTTGATTTTTTTCATTATTCGCGTATAATATAACTTGATACAAAAACTATCGAGAAATTGTATGAAGTTATTTGAGGTGATGTGCATGAATACGGTTATGAATTATGAATCAATATTTGGACAATATGGCGGAATAATGCGTACTTGCGAACTTACAAGGGAAGGTATATCTTATCAGATGCTTCAAAATCTAATAGAACAAGGAAAAGTAGAGAAGATTAAGTATGGTTATTATCAGTGGCAGGATGAAAAGGCCTTTACAGAAGTGTCAGTAATAACATCGCTCTTTCCTAAGGCGATTATCTGTGATATGTCAGCTGCAATGTATTATGGCTATACGGATCGTGTACCGGGAGTCTGGCATATAGCTGTGGATAATAAGTCAGCAAGAAATAAATTCAAGCTGGATTTTCCTATCATAAAACCGCATTTTATTGAGGCGTCCAGATTGAATATTGGTGTGAGTGAAGGAAATATAGATGAAATTACTGTAAAGATCTATGACAGAGAGCGGGTTGTCTGTGATTGCCTGCGTCATGTTAATACGATGGATGGAGAGGTGTTTAATACTGTAATCCAAAGGTATATTAGTGATAAGGAAAAGGATGCTGCGAAACTAATGATGTATGCCTCAAAGCTTGGTGTGGAAAAGAAAGCAAGAAGGGTGGTTGGAGTATGGCTGTAAAAGAGATAAAAGATATGGGAGCATCTGTGCTCTCCAGATTAAAGAAACAGGCGAAAGAAACGGGAATCAATTATCAAACTTGCCTACAGCTTTTTGCACAGGAAGAGTTTCTTCGTAAGCTTGAAATGTCACGATATGCGGAGAATCTTGTTTTGAAAGGTGGGATGTTCCTATATACTATTTCAAATTATGAGGGCAGACCAACCATGGATATTGATTTCATGCTAAGAAGAATGTCAAATGATGTAGCTGAGATGGAAACAATCATGGAGGAAATTTGTCAAACAGAAACGCACAATGATTTCATTACTATGGAAGTCTTAGGAACGAGGGAAATTACTCCGGAGAAGAAATATCCCGGTATAGGTATAAATCTGATGGCGCATATCAAAAATGTGAGAATTCCATTTTCTGTTGATATTGGTGTGGATGACGTGATAGTACCCGGTGCAGTCAAGAGAACTGTGACAACCAGGCTTCCCCGAGTACACAGATGTGTTTGGGGACTATGAAGCACAGAGCAGTATGTTGC
>OIZL01000900.1_pt1 | contig 18860 bp, 16 predicted proteins | sample 1588541 | NCBI WGS metagenome assembly OIZL01 (sample SAMN03283285) | human gut metagenome | biome: human-associated habitat; material: feces | host: Homo sapiens | place: Peru | collected 2012 | reverse complement strand
CGGACCCACGTTATTAGCTTGGAAGGCTAGAGTTCTACCATTAAACTACACCTGCGTAATCAACATTTATAATTTTACTAAAACTTTATGTCTTTGTCAACATTTTAATTGAAAAAATTTTTAAAATATGATACTATTTAATCAGGATGTGATAACTGGTGAAAAAGAAAGTTGTAAAAAAAGATGTACCTTCTAAAAATTATTTATATTTATTATTAATCGTATTTGGAGTAGTTGTACTTACGTTTTATATAAATGCTTGGGCTAAGACATATAGAACTAAAAAATTAGAAACTAGTCCAATGGAAGGTGTAGTAGAAAAACTAAATATAAATGAACTTGGAATGTCTGTTTCTGAGATGAATGAAGTCCTTTTGTATTTTGGCTATACAAATAATGAAAAAATATATGAAATGGAAAAAAGAATTATATCTTTTGCAAAAAGAGAAGACATTATTTCAAAAATGATTTATGTAGATGTTACTGAAAAAAAGAGTAATAATCAATATTTAAAAGATGTTAAAGAAGTATTTAGTGATTTTGATGATAAAGTTGAAGCACCATTTATGCTATATATTAAGAATGGTAAAATTGTTGATTATGTTAAGCCTGAATATGGATTAGTTCAAACATATCAAATTAAAAAACTTATTGATGAATATAATTTAAGTAATTAAAAAGGAACTCAGTTTAATTGAGTTCTTTTACTATATTCTGTTAAATTCATTTTTGCTTCGCATTATTACAAGTGTAACTAGTGCTACTGATAACATACATGCTCCAGCAATTATATATTCAGCAATTCCTGTTTGAGGATTAACAACTGTTTCTTTTAATATAATAATTGTTGGACTACATACTTGGTCATCAATTCTTTCATTAGATGGGTAAGTGCCAATTTCGTTACCATTTTGTGTTACAACTATTTGTCTATTAGTTCTTAATGTAAGTGATTCTATAACATTTGAATCAACTACATCTTTTATTTTCAAATAGTAAGATAAAGTTACAACTTCATTTGATTCAATTGTTCCTGCAGTCCATGTTACTAATTTAGTATTAGCATCATATGAAGCAGTACCTTTTGTTGCAGTTACTTCAACGATGTCAAAGTTATTTGTTATATAACTATCAAATGAAACTTTAGTAACAATATTATCTTTTGCACTTGGTAATAGAGTACTTATAACAGCAGTAGAATTTAAATAAGTTAAATCAGTACTAACAACATCAGCTTTAGCTTTTATTCCTTCAAATATAGTATTGAAGTTTGTTTTATCAGCCATGTCAATGTTATATGCTACTATTTGAATTCCTTGACCAATATAATTAGCTATTTTTGCTTTAAGATTAGTTACATCTTCAGCACTTAAAGTTCCTAAATTATTTACTACTAGTATAACTACTTTAGTAGCATTTTCATTTTTGAATTCAGTTACTGCTTTATCTAGTGATGCAAATATTTCTCCTTCTGTAGTACTATTTGTACTTGTTTTAATATTATTTAATGCATTTTCAATATTAGCACTATCAAGTGGTACTAGAGATGTTTCACCATTAGTAGTTGATACTACACCTTGTTTAACATTATTTCTAGTTTCTAATTGTTTAGCATTAGTTTTTAATGTATCAATAACATTATTTCTAACACTTGATATACCTGTTCCATTATCAATTACATACATTACTTCTACTGGTTTACTATTATCAATTATAATATCAATAGCAACTTTACCATTTTGCAAATCTGATTTAGAAGTATTAATAGTATTTAAAATATTAGTACCATCTGATGCTAATTGTTTTTTTGCATCATTTTCAGATTTGATTTTTATTGGATGAGTAGTAGCGGCATGTAAACTTGATAGTCCCATTAATGCAGTAAATAAAACTGTACTTACCAATAATCCTTTTTTCATTATCTCCTCCTTATTATAGGTTCATTATATCATGGCTTTTTATAAATTTAAAGATTTATTTATTATTTTTCTTTATAAACTTATATTTTTGTGATAAACTTAAATTAGGAGAATCGAATATGAAAGTGATTAAAATAACATTTAAAAGTGAAACAATTATAGTTGAAACAATTAATAAGTCTTTTAGTAAAGTTATTAATTCTAATCAATTAGAAGATGATTCTCTTTTTTATACTTATGGATTTATTAAAAAAAATAAAGAAATTATAAATGAAATTATAAGTATAAAGTATATAGAAAATTTTATATATAAAGATTTTGAAAGTTTTTATGTTTTAGGTAATATTTTAAAATGTAGTAGTGTTAATTTTGATATTGAGGAATCACTTACTACAAGGGCTTGTAGTATTTTATTAGATAATGAAAGGTTGAAGTATTTAAAGTGTTATTTTATACCAAGTGATTACGTTCATGACTTTGCTAGTAATGGTGTAAGTATAATACTTAGTAATGATTATAAATTTACAACTAATTTTATAAATGGTAATGGATTTAATAATTTAAAGAGTATTTATTATAAAAGAATAATAAATTTTTATAGAGAAGAGGATGTTTTTGATAATTTAGAATATTTTTTAAGAGTGAATACATCTTTAAAAGTAATCCATTTATATTTTTATTCTAATAAGTGTATGAATTTTGTTATAGATATGTTGAATAAATATAAAGAAACTGATGTCTATATATTTATACATCAAAATGATTTTAATAAGGATACTATAAGAAATGATATTAAGAATCTTAGAAGTATTAATAAGACATTTAATAAGAGTGAAAAGAAAATAGAAATAATATATGATGATTATAGTTATGATAATAAAATATTTAAAGATATGAGTAGTAATGTTATTAAAGTTTGTTTAGTTTTGATTATGTATGTAGGATTTATACTTATTATATCTAATAAATATCATGAGTATTTGAGTGTAGTAGAACTTAGAAAGTTAGAAATGTCTTTAATTGATAGTAATGATGTAGATAATAATATTGATGAGATTGATGATAGTGATGTTACTCCAGTTGTACCTACTGAACCAACAGAGCCTATACCAAGTGAACCTGTAATTGAAGAACCTAAGTATATAAATTATTATGCTAATATACCAACTTCTTTTGATAAATTGTTACAGATAAATAAGAATGTAGTAGGATGGGTTACTGTTAATAATACAAAGGCTAATTATCCTGTTTTACAGGGACCATATAATGAATTTTATAATACTCATGATATATATGATAGGGAAGTTATAACTGGATGGATTTATATGGATTCTAGAAATAATAGTAAAGAGTTAGATCAAAACACTATTATATATGGACATAATTTAATAAGTGGATATATGTTTGGAGATTTAAAGAGTACGACTGACTATAGTTGGTATACTAATCCTGTTAATCAAGATATTACTTTCAACACGTTAGATAAAGAAATGAAATGGAAAATATTTTCTATATATAGAGTAGATTATACTACAGATTATTTGACTACTAATTTTTATAATGATGAACAATATATGGATTTTATTAATATGATAAAGGGTAGAAGTATATATGATTTTGGAGTTAGTGTTAATCCTAATGATAAGATAATAACATTATCTACTTGTTCAGGACATACTAGAAGATTAGTTATACATGCTAAATTAATTAGTTAAATTTAAAAAGTTGAAGAGTTTTATTCTTCAACTTTTTGAGTGTTTGTTTCTATATTTTCGTTTTGAGTTTCTGGTGTTTCTTCTTTAGGTGTATTATCTTTTTCCTCACTTGTTTCGATATTTTCATCTTTCTTTTTAGCAATCATCCATGTTCCAAAGATATCTGCATTTGCACTTTCTGGTGGTGGATCTGCTTTTTGCATTTTTACAATCATAGGTATTTTTAATATTCTACCAAATGATACACATGTACCTGGTTGTAAGCTTTTTTGTTTTTCTATGATGTCTGCACTCATATTAGGTATCATTCTAGTTATATAATCTAAGTCTTCTGGATGAGTGATTTTGAATATTATGAAGTTATCAGCTTGGCTTATAACATTACTGTTTAAATCAGTTGGTCTTTGTGTTATTAAGTCAATTATTACACCATGTTTTCTTCCTTCTTTGGCAATTCTTTCAAATATGTTATATCCTAATAAACCAACATCATCATTTTGAATAACATATCTATGTGCTTCTTCTAGTATTATATGAATAGGAATGCTTGCTCTTGGTTCGTTTGTTTTACCAAATGTTAAGAATAGTCTACCAAATATTTTTGTAACTGTTCTTGCAAATCTATCATCTACATCTTCTAAGTTAATATTTATTATTTGAGCTTTTTTACCTTCATTAGTTGTTACTAGGTATGATATATAATCTTTAATAGAAGTGAATTTTTTATCAGTAAAGAAAGAACTATTTGAACTATTTATTAGATTATGTAATTTAACTTTTAAACTTATTGCTTCATCATACATATCTGGATTTAATAAGTATCTTTCACTAAATAAGGTAAAGTTTAATGCAACTTCTAATTCTTTAAGTCCATATGTAACATTTGAAGTATCTATATTCCATTCTCTTTCATCTTGAATAAAACTTTCTATGTATTCAGCAATTATTGTTCTTTCTGCAAATCTTCCTTCACTATCTATATCAAAGCAATGTCTAAATATTCTAGTGAATCCTATGCCAGGTATAACTGCGTTTAAATTAATTTGTTCTGTATATGTATTGGCAACTATATCAAATATTTGGTCTCTTATTTTAGCACTTGTTTGGTTTGTATACATTATTGATGTTATTGCTTTTGCTAGTAAATGATTTTTGTAATCGTTTACTTCTTTAGATTTAGAAGCAAATATTTTTGCTAGTTCTATTGCTGTTTCTACAATTGATATTTGACTAAATCTAGTAGCATCTAATACATTTAATACATCATCTATAGTTAATAGGGATACTGGTATTTGTAGTTTTTCACTTCCTTCTCTTATAAGTCTTTTATTTGTAGTTATTAATTTATAGTGTAGGTTTGGATTTATATTGTTTATATCTTTAAATGCATTTATGTATTCACCATATGAGTCAAATATAAACATGTTTGCTTTATATGGTACGTTAGGCATACTAAATACATTTTGAATTATTCTACATATACCATATGTTTTACCACTACCAGAGTTACCAAATATAGCAGAGTGGTTACTAAATAGATCGTTTAAATTAACACTTACTGGATAGTTTTTATATAATGGACTTACTCCTAAAGTAAAACTTTTTTCGTCTCCGCCTACTAAAACATGTAATTCATTCTGATTTATTATTCTTACACTTGCATCAAGACTAGGTTTTTTTATTAAACCACCTATAAAGTTTTTGTTATTTATTTCTCCTAAAAAATTTATTTTTACACTACTACCATCTATATCTTCAACTTCTCCAAGTATTCTTTTATCTTTGTCTTCAAATATGACATGTAGATTTAATATATCTCCTAAAGCTTTTGCATCAGTAGTTAAACTTACAATTGCATAGTTTTTATTTATAGCTTTGATATTTCCAAACATTGTTACACCTCTTATATTTATTCTATTTTTTCTATATTAAATGTTATCATAATAAATATATTTTTTCAATTAGATATTGTTAATCTTTTTATTAAATGTTATAATTTACTTAGAGTAGAGGGTGATAGATTGAAGAAATTATTAATTGTACTTTCTATATTTATGTTAGGTATGTGCAGATATAATGCAGAGTGTAGTTACAAAGATTTAAAAGAGTTAAATACATTTGCTGCTTATGTTGAAACAAGTTATAAATATAATGAAGAAACTGGTTATTTTGATTTAACTATTACTAATTTAGGAGATAAATTGTATATAACTGGAGAAAAAGGAGAATTTTATTCACCTGTTAGTGGGAGTGTTACAATAAATAATTTATCATTAGGAACGGCATATAAATATAATGTTTATTCTTCCATTGAAAGTGGTTGTAATGCAGAGTTTTTAAGAGTAATTAATGTAAATATTCCTTATATGAATTATTATTATGGTTCACAGGCTTGCGAAGGACATGAAGAATTAAATGTTTGTAATTCAAGATTTCTTGCATATCAGATATCTGAAAATACATTCCTAAGTTTGTTAAATAAAAGTTCTGAAACAAAAAAGAACGAAGAAAAGCCAGAAGATACTCCAATGGATTTTTGGGATAAAGTTATAGACTATGCTTCAAAAATTTATGTAAAAATTATATTGGTAGTTGTTACTTCTATTATTACAATAAGCATTTATAGTGTAATTTTGAGAAAGGTTAAGCATGGCTTTTAGAAAAGTAGAGGTGGAAAATGAAAAAAATAAGTTTAATTATAATGATGAGTTTAATTGGTGGCATAAACTTGCTCTATGCAGATTGTGAAGAAGCAAAATCTGAAGGAGAAAATTTAATAGTTACTGTAGAACCTGCAACACTTAAAGATGAGGATACGATTTTGCAAGTGATTATGATTTCTGACAAAATATATTTAGAAATTTCTGAGGATAATACTGGTTCAACAAATAAATATTATAAGAGTGATTTAGGTGATTCTGTATTTTTAACGATAAAATCTCCTGATATTTATTCTAATGTTAAATATGAAATAAAAACATATTATTCTGATGAAACTTGCGGGGTTGAACCTATAAAAACATATACTGTTGAGACTGGTATTTATAATAAATTTTCAGATAGTGAGGTTTGTTGGGATAAATTAGATTTAGATGTTTGTAAAAACAATTATACAGCTGATGAAGTTAAAAAATATTATAATGATAAAGAGTTAAGTGAAGATAATATTGAAAAAATTATAAAAGAAGAAAAAACACAAAAAGATGCTGAAAATAAAAAAAGTGTAATCGATATAATAAAAGAGTATTACTTATATGTGCTAGTTCCAATTATGGTTTTAAGTGTGTTTTATGTAACTAGAATTTTGATAATTAAGAAGAGAAAAGAGGTGCAAAATGAAAAATAAGATGATTTCAATTTTAATGCTCGTTTTTGCAATCTTTATAGTTACATTTCCTAGTAAGTATAATGCTGAAGCAAAATGGATGACAAAGTCTGAATGTGAAAGCAAAGGTGGTAGAATTACTAAGGGACCAGTAGATATGTATCAAACATATGAAATGGTATGTGCCACTAGTCACGGAACTATTACTGTTAAATCTCCGAATGGCAAGTGTCCTGCTAATACGACGTTCTTAGGCTCTTCTGTTAAGTATAAATTTGTATCTAAAGCAGAAAGTATAGATTATCGTAATTACACTAAAATAAATTCAGATTTGTATTGTTGTGAAGATAATCTTGTTTGTAAAGTAAAAGATGGTAAATATTATGGTAAGTCTGGAAGTGAAGTATCTAAAGAACAATATTTAAAAGAATGTACTAATCAGCAACCTACACCAGCTCCGGAGCCTGAACCAGAACCTGATAATACATGTATTGATACAGATAAAGAGGTACCAACATCTTGTTCAATTAATGGAACAGAAAGTGATTTGGGATGTGGTGGAGAGATTAAAGAAACTGCATTGTGTGGTGTAATTGCTAGTTCTGGAAATGATAGTTATGAAACGTTTAGTAATAATTATTGTGAGATATATTGTAGAAGAGAAGTTAAATTGACATTTGAAGATAAAGTTAAAGTGCTAGCTGGTAGATATTTTAAACACAGTATTAGCAAGGATCAAATACAAAATTTGAGTGCGGTTATTACTGCCAAATATGAGTGTGGAGGACAAATTAAATATAATACTTGGAAGAAGGATTGGAAAGAAGCAAATGAAGCTTTGATTGATGCTTGGAATGAATATGCTTATTGGAATACGATTGTTACTTTAGCTCCACTTAAAATAACTGAACATCCAGGTATGTATTGTAGTTCTTGTGCATCAACAACTTGTACGGATGTTTCATGGGAACCATGTAGTGGTGGAAGTGGATGTACTGAAGATGGTAAAAAAACTGTAACATATTTCACAGCACCTGGTGGTGGCCCAGAAGGTCCAACAACTTTATATGATTATGAATCTAAACCTACGTCTCATAAAGAGGCAACATGTACAAGTACTTGTGATTTTACTTCAGGAAGTTGTACTAATCCAAGTAGTACGATAAGTTATAATAGTAAACATCAATATAGTTATCATTGTGGTTGTGATAGTGGATATCAGTGTACTTTGAAAAGTGGTGTTGATCCAAGACCATTTTTAGCTGCGGCAGCAAATGCTTATAATGCGGCACTTAGAAGAGTAAATGATTTAAAGAAACAAATTGAAGATTGTAATAATGAAGATAATTTCTTTGAGGAAACAACTTTAGGAAGAGATGTTGCTGCTTGTGGTGGCGATGGTACTACTACTGGTGGATATGATGAAAATATCAGTTATAGTAAAGGCTACGAGGTTAATATTGCTGATGTACAAGGTGGTAAATCTGGTATAACTAAAGTTTGTAATGAAAGTAGTGATTGGGGACAATTCTGTGGAAGTTGTGATGCTGACTTTTCTGCTGGAGCATGTTCTACTGAAACTCTAGTATATTATGTTTGTACTGGAACACCTGGACAAGGGGAATGTAAAAATGTAAGTTATAATGCTCCTAAGAACGGCGCAATTATGGCTTATCAAACAGATTCATCTGGTCACTATCAAAGTGCAAAACATTATACTCAACTATTTACTGGAAAAGTAACTAACTCTCAACCAGATTCGAGTTATTTACCAATGGAAGATCATACTTGGCCTGTTGCAGCAGAAAGACAACCTGGTACATACGATATTTGTTACGACATTAAAATAGATGATCCAAAGAATCGTATAAATGGTGGACAGTCTACATGTGATTATATTGTAGTTAATGAATTAAATTCTTACGATTGCGATGATGGCTATCATGAATGTTATGAATGTCCTGATGGTGAAGATTGCTATCCTGATGAAGAACCAGATAATCCAGGAGATAATCCAAATTATGATTATTCTTTAGGCTTATATTTTAGAAGCGTGGATTTAAAAAACTTATTTCCTAATTCAATATATGATCCTAATGTTACAAGTGGTGTAGTGTCTAGTCGTGATATTGGTTATAACTGGAAAAAAAGTGCAGATGTTATAGAAAAAATTCAAGATATCGATTCCGTATGGACAAATGATTATTTGGAATTTTCATTAACTTTGACACCATCTGCTATTAGGAATATAAAGCAATATAATAAAACTGAACTTGATCGAGGTTATACTTATTTGGATAACAATTTATTAAATTGTACTAATACATCATTATATTGTTCTAGTAGTTTCTTGAGTAGTCGACTTGAAGAATATGGTGTACAAGATATTTATACAAATTCTAGTTTTTCTAGTAAAGACTTTAGATACTCTAAACCAGGAGGTGATGAGTAATGAAGGAAGCCTTTTGGACATATTTACTTATTGCTTTAGGAATATTTATCTTTGTAGTATTACTATTAGTGCAAGATCTTACATCAACAGATGAAGAAGATTATTATTTAACTAAAGAAGTAATGGAAGCTGCAATGATAGATGCAATAGATTATGGAGTATATAGACAATATGGAGATATTAGAATGGTTAAAGAGAAATTCTATGAAAGTTTTATTAGAAGATATAGTGAAAGCGTAAAAGGCATCAAGACTTATAAAATAGAATTTTATGATGTATATGAATATCCACCTAAAGCTACTGTTAGAATTAAAACTTCTACTAATGAATATACAGTTAAAACTGATTCAGCTGTGGACTTTGATATTGTTACAGTGTTAAGTGGAATATTAGAATCAAAATATAAAGAAAGTGCATTTGGTGGGCCTGCTTATCAACCTGGTGTGCCTAGCAATTGATAAAAATATTAGAAGAGAAAATGAAAAATTTTCTCTTTTATAATTGATTTTAATATGATTTTCGTTTATAATGAAATATAGTAAGAATAGGAGGAGTTTATGAATAATTTATTAATTAGTTTGAAGAGGTTTTTTACCAATAAAAATACTGTTACTATAGTGTGTGTATTAGGTATAGTATTTATTTTGTACTTTGGTTATAATTGGAGAATTAAACAAGCAACTGAACCAATTAGTGTTCCTTATGCTAAGGAAGAGATTCAACCAAGAACTGAGGTTACTAAAGATATGATTGGATATGTTAAGATTCCTAAGAGAATGTTAACTGATAATACTGTTACTAATTTAAATGATATAGTTGGTAAGTATGCTAATTATAATACAGTTATTCCTGCAGGTAGTTTATTCTATAAATCAACATTAGTTGAATGGAGTCAAATGCCTGATAGTGCTTGGGAAGATATTCCTGATGGATATACTGTTGTTAGTTTAAAGGTTAATACTGAAACTACTTATGGTAATTCAATATTCCCTGGAAACTATATTGATTTATATTATGCTGCTTATGATGATACAGGAAAATTATTATTAGGTAAGTTGATTGAAAGTATAGAAGTACTTGCAGTTAAAGATTCAAGTGGTAACCATGTATTTGAAAATAGTTCTAAACTTGGTACACCATCTAGTTTAATATTTGCTGTACCAGAAGATATGCATTTATTACTTAGAAAAGCTGGATATTTAAGTGGAGAAATTATTCCAGTACCTAGAAATAAATCTTATAGTGAAAAACCAGGTGCTACTGTAGTAAGTAGTGAATACCTACAAGACTTCATATTAAGTAAGACAGTTATTCTACCAGAACAAGGAACTAATACTAATCCTGGTGGAATTGGAACATTAGAATAAATAAGAATAAAAAGAAATAGAAAGGGTGTCATATATGGCTGAAAAAGGAACAATATTTGATCAAATTGATTTTGGACCATTAAAAGAATTTTTAGATAATGATGATATTACCGATGTGTCGTATTCTAATGAAGGTCAAATACATTTAAAGACATTAACTAAAGGTGTTTTTAGAGTAGAAAGACCGGATATTAATAATGCTTTAATGGAAAAGATTGCTTTCCAATGCTCGAATGTAATGGGTAAAACATTCAATATGGCACACCCATTTCTAGATGCTGAAAGTGCTGAGTTACGTTTAAACTTTGTACATGATTCTATTGCAACCAATGGAATAGCATGTGTTATACGTAAAACTCCAGCTAAGATAAGACTTAATAAAGATAAGCTACTTGGTGAAAATTATGTATCTTTACAAATACATGATTTTCTATTCAAGTGTGTTGAAGGTCACTGCAATATAATTGTAAGTGGAGAAACTGGTAGTGGTAAAACTGAGTTGGTTAAATATTTGGCAAGTCATATAGCGCCTAATGAAAAGATTATCACAATAGAAGATACACTAGAACTTCACTTAGATAAGATATTTCCACATAGAGATATAGTTGCTATGAAAACAAATAATATTGCTAGTTATAGTGATGTTCTTGTTACTTGTATGAGACAGAATCCTAAATGGATTTTGTTATCAGAAGTACGTAGTGCTGAAGCAGTTACTGCAGTTAGAAACTCTATTTCAAGTGGTCATAATATCTTATCAACTATTCACTCTGAAAAAGCAAGTGGTATACCAATGCGTTTATATAGTTTGTTGGAGTCTAATCAAGAGGTTGATCAATTTTTAAGAGGTATGCATAGATATATTCATTTAGGTGTACATGTTAAAGGTTATATGTCTAAGAGATATGGTAGATTTCAAAGAGAAATTGTTGAGGTATGTGAATTTTATGTAGATGATAACAATGAAGCAAAGACTAATGTTCTTTATTCTAAGACAATGGATGGTCATGAGTCATATCATAATCCTACTAAATATTTACTTGATTATTTAGATGCACAAGGTATTTATTTACCAAGAGAAACTTTTGTTAAAGAAGGTAATGAGATTAAAGAAGCGGTGATTGAAAGTTTAGAGACAATGTAAAGAGAGGTGAAGGTATGTATACTGAGATATTAATTGTAGCAGCTATCCTTATTTTTCTTGTAGTATATAGAAAAAGTCAAGGAGAAAAATTTTATAAATATATATCTAGAAGTATTACTGAACTTTATAATAAATATGCACCTTATTCATTTAAGGTAGTAAGAGAAAAGACTAAAGAATTAGGAAAAGAGTATACACCTAGACAATATGCTATTCAAGTAGCAATATTTGGAGTTTTGTCAGCAATTATATCTTATGCTTATTTCTATAGTATTATAGTTTCTATTATTTATGTAATAGCGGCTATTATGTTTGTTCCTTATTTAGCTTATTTAAGATGTAATAAAGTTTATAGTGAGTTTATTTTTGAACAAATACAAGTTTATAGTACCAATGTTATAATGGAATTTAATACTACTCAATCTTTTGTTAAATCTCTTGAAGGTGTAAGAGATAGTGGAGTATTAGAAGATCCTGTACTAGCTGATGTTAATGAGATGATATCTATTGCATATAGTAGTAGTACTATTGATGAAGCAATTGAGTATATGAATAGTAAGTATGATTTCTATGTAATTAGAAATATGCATCAATTGTTTTTACAAATAACTAAAGAAGGTTCTAAGGATAGTGGAGAAGCACTTGAAGGTATGCTTCAAGACATAGATATGTTGGTTGAAAATGTTTATAGAGATAGAATAGATAGACAAACATTCCATAAACAATTTTTGACATTTGGTGTTGCACTATACTTCTTAGTAGCAGTAATTCAATTTTTACTAGGTAGAGATAGTTATGTTCAATTAACACAATTATTCTATGTAAGATTAATGTTACATGCTATTATTATGATTAATACTTATTTCTTAGTAAGTGGAGAAAAATATTATAACGAGGATGTGGGTGCCGAATGATGTGGGAAATTGCAGTTATTGGTGTCTTACTTGTTGTGTTGCTACTTGCTCAAGGTAAAATAGATGGCAATAAGTTTATAAAAGATAATGAAAAAGTATTTAAATTGTTAAAAGAAGACGACTATGATTTTTTAGTTGAAGCAAAATATGGTGATGGAGTCGATCCAGAAGTATTATTTGAAAAAAGAGTTAAAGATGGATTACTCATATTGCTATTATTAGTTGTAATATTTATTTCAAATTTAACATTTTTAAATTTAATAGTGTGTTTTGTAGTTGCTTATATTGTATTCAAGTCTGGATATTCGAATTTAAAAAGCTATTATAAAAAACACTTGCATGAAATAAATTTATTATTACCATATTACTTAAAAAGTTTGGAGATTCTGATTCAACACTACACTGTTCCAGTAGCAATTACTAAGAGTGTTGATCAAGCTCCTGCTATATTTAAGGATGGTCTTAAGGAATTGATAGCAAGTATTAATGCTGGTGATTCAACTATTGATCCATATATGGCTTTTGCAATTAGATATCCTGTTAGGGATTCAATGAGAATGATGAGACTTTTATATAGATTAGGTTTAGGTAATCAGGAGAGAAAACAAGATCAATTAATAGTTTTTTCTAGAACAATATCTAATTTACAAGCTAAGAGTCGTGAAACTAAGTATAAAGAAAGACTTGAAAGAATGGAAAAAAGGACTATGGTTATGTTATCAACTACAGGTGTTGGTGTAATGATAATCTTATTACTTGCTATACTTAGAATGTTTAAGACTATGTAAAGTGGAAATTTCCACTTTTTTTCTTTATATACTATTTTTTTTTTAGAAAATTTGATACAATTAGTTTATAGACAAAGAGGGTGTATTATCTATGAAATTAAAATTTACTGCTAAACCTAAAGATGCTTTAATATTTTTGTTGTTTGCAATCTTTTTATTATATTTAGTTGCTATTGGTGTTATGAATATTAGGTATATAGCTGTTTATAATAGATTTTGGGGATTAAATCCATTTCCAGCATTTGGAAGAGAGTTTATTTTAACTACTATTACATTATATACTTTAGCATTACTTGCTGTTATTATGGGAACTAGTGATAAGTTTTATAGTAGAGAAAAAGGTTTTGGATTTGGTAAAGCAAAAGAAAAAGATGAGGCTGGATGGGCTCGTTGGATGAAAGATGATGAAATGAAAAATGCTTATAATGTTAAGAAAATTGTTTTAAATGAAGATACTTATGAGCATGCTGGAATACCAATTATTTTAAATGATAAAGAAGCTTGGGTAGATGATGGAGAAAATCATAGTTTAATTATTGGTGCTTCTGGTAGTGGTAAGACTGCTACGATACTTGATCCACAAGTTAAGATTTTAGGTAAGGCTGGAGAAAGTATGGTTATTACCGATCCTAAAGGTGAAATTTATGAACATAATGCTAATATGTTGAGAGATAAAGGTTATAATGTTGTTATAGTAAATTTTCGTGATCCAGAACAAGGAAGTGCTTGGAATCCATTAACTTTACCATATCAATATTATAAAATGGGTAAAGAAGATAAAGCTATGGAACTTTTAGAAGACTTAGCTACAAATATATTAGTTGATGCTAATAATAATGATCCATTCTGGCAAAAGAGTGCTGCAGACTATTTCACTGGACTTGCTTTGGGATTGTTTGAAGATGCTAAAAGTGAGAAAGAAGTTAATTTAAATAGTATAAATGCTATGAGTACTTTTGGTGAAGATAGATGTGGTGCTAGTAAATATGATAAAGAGTATTTTAAAATAAAGGGTGAACTTTCTAGTGCGTATATAAGTGCATCTGCAACTGTTATGGCACCGGCTGATACTAAAGGTGGTATTACATCTACATTTAGACAAAAGATAAGAATATTTTCAAGTCGTCCAAAATTAGCAGAAATGTTAAGTTATACAGATTTTGATGTTAGAAAAATTGGTAGTGAAAAAACGGCTATATTCTTAAAAGTTCATGATGAAAAAACTACATATCATGCATTAGCAACTATTTTTGTTAAACAAGTTTATGAATGTTTAATTGATGAAGCACAAAAAACTGATAATCTTAAATTAAAAGTTAGAACTAATTTTATTCTAGATGAGTTTGCAAATATGCCTGCTTTAAAAGATGTAGAAAGTATGATTACTGCATCTCGTTCAAGAAATATTAGATTTAGTTTTGGTATTCAAAACTTTAGTCAACTTAATAAAGTTTATGGTAAAGAAGTAGCAGAAACTATTAAAGGTAACTGTGGTAATATGTTCTATTTAATTACAACTGAATATGCTGCTTTGGAAGAGATTAGTAAGCTTTTAGGAGATGTAAAACCTAAAGTAGAAAAAGATAAACCTCAACCACCAATTAGACCACTTATGACTGTAAGTGATTTACAACAGATGAAAAAGTTTGAGATGATTATTAAAAGATTTAGAAACCAACCATTTAAAACTAAACATACACCTACATTTGAAATATTTAAATCTAAAAAAGGTGGATGGGGATTTGAAGATACTATAAGTGGTTATCCTACAAGAGAAACTACTGAAATAGAGACTTTTGATATTAAAAAGTTTGTTGATGAACATAGAAAAGATGAGTTTGGTGAAGAAAATCCTATGGGTGGAAATCCATTTATACCTCCATTTGGAATGCCTTCAATGAATAAGGGTATGTTTGGAACTGATAATAATTCTTCTAACATAGATGACCTTGTTAAAAATATAGATGCACAGATTGCTAAACTTGAAGAGGAAGAAAGATTAGAAAAAGAAAAATTACAGAAAGAAGGAAAGTCTTCTCCTGATGAAAATGATTTTGAAAAGATTATTAATCAAAAATATGAAGAGTATAAAAATGGTGAATCTAAAGAAGAAAAAGAAGAAAAAGAAGAAAAATTACCTGTTCAAGATGATGAAATTTTCGATTTTAAAGAGGAAGAAAGTAATGTTAATGTTGATGATTTAATAAAAAGAATTGATGCTAAAATTGCTGAGTTAGAACAACAAGAAGAATTAGAAAAAGAAAAACAAAATGATGAGAAAGTAGAAGAAACTACAAATAATATATTTGATTATGATATGTCAAAATTTGAAGAAGATAAAGATGAAAAAGTTAATAGTGATTTGGATTCATTAAATCCTTTTATGGAAAATGATAATGAACAAATTACTGAAGAGGTAAAACCAGTAAGTGAAGATATTGTTGATGAAAGAGATGATATTTTTAATGATTTATTAAGGGTAGAACCTACTAAAGAAGAAAGTAGTAAAATAGACGATACATTTATTAAAGAAGCAAATGATATACAAGATGATATAGAAGAAGAAATAGAGAAACCTAATATTAATATAGATGTTGATAGTATAGTAGTAGATGATAATATTACTGATGATGAATTTTTTGATGATTTCTTTGGAGATGAAGATTAAGGTCTTAGTGACTTTTTTCTTTTTTTTGAATAATATATTATAGGTGATTTCTATGTATGTAGAAAAATATAATAATTTAAGAAATAGAAGAAATATAAAAATAATTGATTTGCAAGATAGGTATGAATATCAAATACATCATTTACCTAATTCTTATAATATTCCATATGATGATTTGATGAATAATTATAGAGTGTATCTAAATAAATATGATAATTATTATGTTTACTGTAAAAGTGGTAAATTAAGTAAAAGAGTATCTACCGTTTTGTCTTATTTGGGGTATAATGTAAATGTAGTTGAAGAATAATATAAATATATTATAATAGTATTAGAAGGGATTATTATGGATGCATTAAATGAACTAATTACAAACCTATTAAATCTTTTAGGCACTTGGGGTGCTCTTTTAGGATGTGTTTTTATATTATTTGAATCAATGATACCAATACTACCATTATCAGTATTTATTACTTTAAATTTTATGACCTTTGGTAATTTAGTTGGCTTTTTAATTAGTTGGTTTTTTACTATATGTGGATGTATGATGTCTTATTTTATATTTAAAAATGGTGTTAGTACTAAGATGTATAATAAGATTAAAGAAAATCCTAAGTTAAAGAAATTAGTTGAAATAGTGGAGAATATCAGTTTTAGTAATCTAGTAATATTAATAGCGATACCTTTTACTCCTGCATTTCTTGTTAATATTGCCGCAGGTATATGTAAAATAGATACAAAAAAATATTTATCAGCCTTAATACTAGGTAAAATATCATTAGTATATTTCTGGGGTTATATAGGAGTTAGTTTAATTGAAAGTATTAAAAATCCTATGATACTTATTAAAGTTGGTATAATAGTATTAATAATGTACTTAATTAGTTTAATTTTTAGTAAAAAGTTAAATTTAAAATAACTAGTAAATATAATTTGTTTGCTAGTTTTTATTTATGTTTTTTGATATAATTTTTATAGTAAAGAGTAGGAGATGTTTGTATGTGGATTATAATAGGATTGCTAGTAATTATACTTATTTATATTTTATTATTATTTAACAGTTTGATAAAACTGAACAATAATGTTGAAGAAGCTTTTTCAACTATGGATGTATATTTAAAAAAGAGATGGGACTTAATACCAAATATAGTAGAAACTATAAAAAGTTACAGTAAGTATGAAAAAACAGTTTTTAAAGATATAGTTGAACTTAGAAATAAGAGCTATGAAAATATGACATATGAAGATAAAATCAAATTAAATGAAAAATTATCTAAAAATATAAATACTTTCATTATTTTAAGTGAAGAATATCCAAAACTGAAATCAAATGAAAGTTATATAAATTTAATTAAAGAACTAAGTAAAATAGAAGAAGATATTGCTAATGCTAGAAAATATTACAATGGAACTGTTAGAATTTATAACAATAAAGTAGAAATATTTCCAAATAATATCTTCGCAAGGATATTTGGATATAAAGTAAAACCTATGTTTAAAATAAACAACGATGAAAAAGAAAGCATTAAGGTGAAATTATAATGAAAAGCAAATTAAACAAATTTATTTTAATAATTACATTATCTATTTTTATAATTTTTATTCCAAATAAGGTAAATGCCTTATCTACAAATTATAAAAAAATTAATGAAGAAAGTATATCATTAAATGACGATAATAGCAGTTTTCAATTTACGAAGATAAATTTCAAAAATTGGTCAAATTTAGAGAATCCATCTTTTGGACTTTCAGGTATAGTTTATAATGGAAATGATTATGATGTTTCATTTCTTGCTACAGCAACATATTATGATTCGAATTATAATTTGATTGCAACTACATATGATAGTCAATTTGTACCAGCAAAAGAATATAATTCATATAATCATATGTCCGATTTAAGCGAAATAAAAGGTGGATATACAGCAAATGACATTGTTTATTATAAATTAGATGTTATAATTAATAAAAAAGAAACAAATAATTATAATGATTACACTATTCCTAGTAAAAATGATAATTACAAATTTTATGATTATGTAATTGATAAATATGATGTAAATATTATTGTAAATGAGAATAACACTTTTGATATTACTGAAACTATCACTGCCTATTTTAATTTTGCAAAGCATGGGATATATAGAGAGATTCCTCTTAAAAATAACATTACTAGATTAGATGGCACATCATCAAAAAATAAAGTAAGAATATCTAATTTAAGTGTCAATAATGAATATACAACTTTTAGAGAAGATGGAAACCTTATAATAAAAATAGGTTCAGACAATACAACGATTACAGGTGAGCAAAAATATGTTATTAAATATAAATATAACATTGGTAAAGATCCATTAAAAGGTAAAGATGAATTATATTACAATATAATTGGAACGAACTGGAATACTGTAATTGGAAATGTAACATTTAGTATAACGATGCCAAAAAAATTTGATTCATCAAAACTTGGCTTTTCAAGCGGAACAATGGGTTCTACTAATTCATCGAAAATTACTTATAACGTTGATGACAATATTATAACTGGAAAATATAATGAAATATTAAATA
>OIZL01000898.1_pt1 | contig 18869 bp, 17 predicted proteins | sample 1588541 | NCBI WGS metagenome assembly OIZL01 (sample SAMN03283285) | human gut metagenome | biome: human-associated habitat; material: feces | host: Homo sapiens | place: Peru | collected 2012 | reverse complement strand
AGGTGTTGGTCAATTAGTTAAAATGGCTGTTGAAAAAGGTAAAGCTACAAGACCTAATATCAAATTAGGAATTTGTGGTGAACATGGAGGAGATCCATCTAGTGTTGAGTTCTGTCATAATGCAGGATTAACATATGTTTCTTGTTCTCCATTCAGAGTTCCAATTGCTAGACTTGCTGCTGCACAAGCCGCTATAAAAAATAGCTATAAAAAATAAGAGAAACAAGTAATAGCCGATAATTCCCGGATTTTACAAGGATTTATCCATTTGCTATTCAGTCGAAATTGCATATTTAAGACTAAATCTGAATATATAATCGCATATGTTTACGGATTTAGTCTTTTTTTTGTTATAAAAGATAAAAGAGGATTGATATATATATGATAAATGCAATTAGAAGTTATTGTACTATTCGCAATGCCGATGAACGATTAAATTTAGGACGTTTTCAAGGTGAAGGTATTAGTTTTACTGAAAAAATGAAAGGATTTGATTTTGCCAGTTCTACAAGATTAAGTTTAGGATGAAAAATGAAAAGAATATATCAATAAAAAATAAACTATTATTTTTTTTGCCACTATGCTATACTTTTGACAGTGATAAGTATGAAAATTAAAACTATTAAAGATGTTGTAGATTCAAATTTGTTTCCTGATAATAGATTCCAGGCTATTATGCAACAAACAGAGTACATATTAAAAGAACATAAATCTATTTTTTCAAATAAAGATATGGATATAAGTGATACTCCAATATCTCCAATGAATTTAGACGATGAGTATACCCCAATTTTATTTGACCAAAACGTAGTTGAAACATATGAAAAACTAGTAAAAATGATAAACGAAGTTAAAGAAAAAAGTTACTGTGAAGTAGATTGTAATTAGTGGCTTAAATAGTCACTTTTTATGTATAAGTAAAACAGATAAATAATGCTGATTTTCACCGGCAAATACTGTATAATGGTATTGAGAGGTGAAAATATGATAATTTCAAACGATACTACACAAAACACGTATATTGACAATTATAAAAATGGCTTAAGCAGCAAAGAAGTTAATGAAAGAATATCTAAAGGCCTAGTAAATTATGATGTATCACCAAAAACAAAAACAATAAAAGAAATAATTCTAAACAACTTATTCACATATTTTAACATTTTAAACTTTATAATAGCTTCAATTATAATAATAACAGGTATATTAAATAATAACTTAATCTCATCATTAAAGAATTGTTTATTTTTAGGTGTAGTTATATGTAATACAGTAATAAGTATAACAGAAGAAATAATATCAAAAAGAATAATAGATAAATTATCTTTCATAACATCATCTAAATCTAAAGTAATAAGAAACAAAGAAGAAGTAGAGGTTCAAAATAATGAAATAGTATTAGATGACATTATTTGTTATCAAGAAGGAAATCAAGTACCAGCTGATAGTATTATAATAAGTGGTATGGTTGAAGCAAACGAAGCTTTTATAACAGGAGAAGCAGAACCAGTTATTAAAAATGAAGGAGATACTCTTTTGTCGGGAAGCTTTATAATAAGTGGAAAAACTTATGCAAAAGTTAAAAACGTAGGTAAAGATAACTATATAAACGCTATATCATATGAAGCAAAACACGACAAAAAAGTAAACTCAATAATACTAACATCATTTGAAAAGATATTAAAAATACTTTCTATAATTATAGTACCAATAGGAATATTATTTTTTATAAATCAATATAAAGTTACATCTAATGTATATGAGTCAATATTCGCAGTAGCGGCAGGAATAATTGGTATGATACCAGGTGGACTTATATTATTAACTTCATCAGTTATGGCAACAAGTGTAATAAAATTATCTAAATATAATGTACTAGTACAAAAATTGTATTGTATAGAGACTTTATCAAGAGTGGATACAATATGTTTAGATAAAACTGGAACTTTAACAGAAGGAAAAATGAAAGTAACAGACATTATAGTTAAAGATGGACATAGTAAAGAAGAAATAGAAAGCGTAATAAAAGATATTAATTATAATAGTACGGATAATAATTCAACAAGTGAAGCATTAAATAATTATTTTGGAAAAGAAAGTACAAGAAAAGTAATAAAGAAAATACCATTTTCATCTAATAGAAAATATGGGGTAATAACATTTGATGATGGAACATATTACTTAGGCGCTAAAGAGTTTATATTTAAAAATAAAGAAATAAAAGAAGATATAGATTTATCTAATGTAGATGAAAGTGGAAGAATAATAACACTGGCAAGTTCAAAAGTAAATGATGATAATATAAATATACTAGCATACATTATCTTAAAAGATGAAATAAGACCATCTTCAAAAAAAGTATTAAAATATTTTGAAAAAGAAAACATAGATGTAAAAATAATATCAGGAGATAATGATAAAACTGTAGCATCAATAGCGAAAGCCTCAGGTCTTAAAAATATAAAAAGTATAGATGCTAGTACTCTTGAAGATAAAGATATTTATAAAGTTGTAACTACTTATAATGTTTTCGGAAGAGTAACGCCACATCAAAAAAAGAAAATAGTTAAAGCACTTAAAAAACATGGAAGGACAGTAGCTATGACTGGTGATGGAGTAAATGATGTACTAGCACTTAAAGAAGCAGACTGCAGTATAGCTCTTTCATGTGGAAGTGATGCAAGTAGAAATGTAAGTGAACTTGTATTATTAGATTCTAATTTTAATAGTATTCCACACATCATAAATGAAGGAAGAAGAATAATTAATAATATTGAAAGAAGTGCATCCCTACTATTAACAAAAACAATATTCACTATATTTCTAATATTAATTTGTATTATAACAGGAACTAAATATTTCTTTATACCAATACAATTAACCCTAATAACAATGTTCACAATAGGTATTCCATCATTCATGCTAGCACTTGAAGGAAATAATAGTATAGTAAGTGGAAACTTTATAATAAAAATACTATCTAAATGTATCCCCTCTTCACTAACAGTTGTTATAAACATTATTATACTTCTAATAATAAAAAAAATATTTAATTTATTACCAGAAGAAATAACATTATTATCAATATATTTAACAGCGTTCACAGCATTTAATTTACTTTATAACATATCAAAACCATTAAATAAATATAGGGGAATATTGTTAACATTCTTAATATTATCTTTTACTTTAATAGTGCTTACAAAATATAATTTCTTTTATATGACATTCCCGGCTATAAAAGTAATAGTGATATTCTTAATACTAATGATATTATCTGTAATAATATATAATTCTTTAAAGGTAATAATGGATAAATTATTATCAAAGTCAAAATATCTAAACGTAGCATAAAAATATCTACGTTTTAAAATATTTACTGACATTAACTAACAATATAGTATAATAAAAACATGGAAAGGATTATCTAAATATGGAAGAAATAATAGATATATTAAATGAAGATGGTAAATTATCAGGAAACTTTACTACTAAAAAAATAATTCATGAAAAAGGTTTACTACATATGACAGTTCATATAGCTATAATAAGTAAAGATAGAAAAAGAATATTATTGCAAAAAAGATCAAAAGATAAAAATCTATACAAAAATACATGGGATATATCAGTTGGAGGTCATGTATCAAAAGGAGAAATACCATTAGAAGCATTAAAAAGAGAATTAAAAGAAGAAATAGGACTTAATTATATAGACTATGATATAAAACAAATAGATACATTTAGAGAATGTTTGAAAGATAATGAAGTAATATGTAATGAACTAGTTTACTTATATTTAATGTTTGAAGATATAAATATTGAAGAACTTGATCTTCAAAAAGAAGAATTATCAAAAGTAAGCTGGTTTACTAAAAATGAGTTTATAGAATTAATTAATAAAAAAGAAATAGTTCCGCATCTAAAAGAGTATAAAGAACTTTTAAATATAATGATTTAATAAAAATATATTGACCTGTGTACAAAATACACATATAATTATATTGTAAGAACTCAGGAGGAAAAAATGATATATTTTAGAATAACTTCATCAGGAGAAATAGAAAAGTATGAAGTAACAATTGATAGTGATGGATTACAAGAAGCAAAAGATGAATCCATACTAAATTGTGGAAAAAAGGTAAGAAGAAGTTTTACTACAACAAATAGTAGTATTACTGGAAAATATTACTTAAACATAACAAGAAAATATGCAGGAATTAAAAGCTATACCGATGGACCAGATGAAGAATTATATACTTATGATTTTATAGAATGTGAAAAAACATATTTATCTACACTAATAGATAGAATCTTAAATGGTGATTTATCAGCACTAGTGGAAATATATAAAGAAGATTTATCTAAAGAGTTTAATGGACTAGAAGAAGAAATTAAAAATCAAGAAGAAAAAGTACAAGGAACAACAAATGTAGATCAAAAGATAAAAGAAATAGAAAAATTAAAAGAACTTTACCTATCATCAAAACTTAATAGTGATAGAAAAGATATTTCTAGATACTATGTCAAAGCTGCTTCAATGATTGATTTTAAAAGAATAGGAACTATTAAACTAGAGGATTATAATAGAGTAATGGATTTTATAGATGGTGAAAAATTATCATATAAAAAAGATGATGATTTGGTATTAAAAAAAATAAACAGTAAAAAATAATAGGCGGTTTACAAACTCAATGTAAAACTGTCTTTTTTATATTGAAAAATTAAAATATTTATTCTAAAATCACTATGTATAAAATAGAGAGGAAGATGAAGATGGATTTTGATTTTACAAATAAAGTAGTAATAGTAACAGGAGGAACAAGGGGAATAGGTTTTGAAACAGTTAAAGCATTTAAAGAAAGAAATGCAACTGTAATATTATTTGGTTCTAGAAAAGAAACTGTTGATAAAGCAATTAAAGAGTTTAGTGATTTAAATCTTAAAGTTGAAGGATATTATCCAAACCTAAGTAATTATAATGAAGTAAATACAGCAATATCTCTAATAGCCAGTAAATATGGACACATTGATATTATAATAAATAATGCGGGTATGTCTGCAAGTAAACCAATTGAACAAACATCTATTGAAGAATATAATAGTTTAATAAATGTTAATTTAAATGGAGTATATTATATGTGTAAAGCTGCTACCCCTTATTTAAAGAAAAGTAAAGGAGTTATATTAAATACTTCATCTGTTGTTAGTATATGTGGACAAACTTCTGGTGTAGAGTACCCAACAAGTAAGTTTGCTGTTAATGGTCTTACATTATCACTAGCAAGAGAACTAGCACCATTCGGAATTAGAGTTAACGCTGTAGCTCCGGGTATTACAAATACAGATATGGTAAGTAGCCTTCCAAAAGAAATGATAGAGCCACTAATTAAATCAATACCACTTGGAAGAATGGGAGAACCAAGAGATATCGCAAATGCATTTTTATTCCTAGCAAGCAATATGGCTTCTTACATAACAGGAGAAGTATTATCAGTTGATGGTATGAAAAGAGTATAAAGTTTTATACTTTTTTTATCTTATATTGTGTAGTACAATTAAATTATGGAAAAGAAAGAAATATCAAAAAAAATAGAAGAAATAAATAATATTTATATAGATTTAGAAAATAAAATAAATCTTATAGATAAAAAAAATAGAATTAAAGAGTTAGAAACTATATCAAGTGATGTAGATTTTTGGAATGATATAGAAAAAACAAAAGATGTAATAAGTGAACTTAAAAATCTAAGAAAAATAGTTGAAAGTTTTGATGAAGTTAAAGATAAAATAGATTTGATAAGTGAAATGTTATCTTTGGATATAACTGATGAAGAATTATTAGAAATAGAAAATGAATTAAATAGTTTAGAGCCTTTAATAAACGAATTAAAATTAGATACGCTATTAAGTGATGAATATGATGAAAATAATGCATATATAGAAATCCATTCAGGAGCAGGCGGTACAGAAAGCAATGATTGGGCAAATATGCTTTATAGGATGTATACTAGATTTTTTGAAAAAAATGACTACACTTATGAAATAATAAATGAACAAAGTGGTGAAGAAGTTGGGATTAAAGGAGTAACACTTTTAGTAAAAGGATATTATCCTTATGGTATGTTAAAAGGAGAAACAGGTGTACACAGATTAGTTAGAATAAGTCCATTTGATTCGGGTAACAGAAGACATACATCATTTGCATCAGTATTAGTAACTCCAGAAATCAAAAAAAATATGGATATAGAAATAAAAGAAAGCGATATAAAGATAGATGTATTTCATAGTAGTGGAGCAGGAGGGCAAAGTGTAAATACCAGTGATTCAGCAGTTAGAATTACACACTTACCAACAAAAATAGTAGTATCTTGCCAAGTAGAAAGAAGCCAACTTCAAAATAAAGCAAGAGCACTTGATATGTTAAAACAAAAACTATTTATGTTATCAATGCAAAACTTCAAAGACAAATTAAAATCATTAAAAGGCGAAGTTATGGATGTAAACTTTGGAAGTGCTATAAGAAGTTACGTAATGTGCCCATATACACTAGTAAAAGACACAAGAACAAACTACGAAACAAGTAACGTAGATAAAATATTAGATGGTGATATAAAAGAAATGTTAGAAGAATATTTAAAAATATAATATTCTTTTTACATATAAATACCAAATATCAAAAAAATAATATTATTTAATAGTAAAAATATCAAAAGATTGTTATAATGTTATACGGAGAAAGAATTATGAAGTGGTTTAAAAGAATAAATAGTAAAAAAATAAATGAGAGCATTATTAAAAAAGAAGCATTTAAGAAGTCTTTGTTATTTGTAATAGGAGCACTTATATCAGCATTATCATTTAATTTATTTTTCGTTCCTAATAACTTTATATCTGGAGGAATGGGCGGTATTTCAATAATTATTAACAATTTATTTAATGTTGATATAAATCTAGTTATTCTAATAGGTAACATAGTATTTATAATAATGAGTATTATATTTCTGGGATTTAAAGATTCAATATTTAGTATAATAGGTGCTATATCATATGTAATATTTGTATATGCAACAAGTGACATAGCTGCATCTTTAAACTTTTATTTTGATAATATTTTATTGTATGTTTTAGCAGCAGGAGTTGGCATAGGGCTTGGAGAAGGACTTGTTTATAAATCAGGCTTTACAACGGGAGGAACAAGTATACCAGCTATGATACTTCAAAAGTATACTAAAAAACCATTGGGAAAAATATTAAGATTTATTTCAATGATAGTTATAATTATTGGAGGAGTTACACTAGGATATACAGCAGTAATGTATGCATTATTAATAACATTTATATCTTCATATATGGTAGATAAAATATTAATAGGAATAAGTGATTCAAAAACATTCTTTATACAAACGGATAAAGAAGATGAAGTTAAAGACTTTATACTAACAATAATAAAATCAGGAGTAACAGAGTTTGATACAAGAGGAGCATATTCACATAAAAAGAAAAAAATGTTAATGTGTGTAGTACCAACAGAAAAATACTCGTTATTAAAAAGTGCAATTGAAGAGATAGATGCACACGCATTTATTGTTGTTAGCGATTGCTATGAAGTTTATGGAGGAACTAAACTTAAAAAAGCGCTGGATATTTAGGAGCATAAATGATAGAAGAATACAAAAAATACATGCAAGATTTTATAGATATGGATCTTGTTACAAACAAAGAAACAATTAATACAGAAGATTTTAGCGAAGGGTTAATAAAAGTATCAAAGAAAACAAATGGCAAAACAATAAGAGTTTTCTTAGATACAAAGTATAATCCTTTTTTAAGCGTGGATAAATATGACGAAGTATATGACTTTAAAAATGGACTTGCAAAAGTAGGAATTAAATCTAAAGATGGAATCATGAAGTACACTTATATAAATAAGCAAGGTGAAGAAATTAATGAAAATAATGAAACAGAAGTATCTACAAAAAAGTTACAAACAAAAATTAACAATAGAAAATACGAAACTATAACTATAATTTTAAATAGATTAAAACCTCAAATAAAATCAAATACATATAGAAAAATATCTGAAAATAAATATGAATATACAGAAAAAGATAATAAATATGTTTTATTAGGTAAACCACTTTACGACTATGATACATTTTTATTATGTAAAGATACTAATAATAATTACTTTAAATATGATAAAGAAAGTTCTCTATCAGTATATTTTAAAGGAAAAAGTTTATCATGTACAAATAATTTAATTGTTTTAGAAGATGACACTACTTATATAATTATAAAATCAAATCTTATTAACATAGGTAATTACAATAATTACAAAAATTACGACATAAAAGTAAGAAAAAGCACTAAATCATTTTTAAGTTACAACGATTTTTGTAAAAAATATGGATACGATATAGATGAAACGTGTATAAAAAATATAGATGAACTAGATATTATAAAAACAGAAAACAAATTAGAACTAAATAGAAAACTAAGGGAAAAAGAAAAAAGAGAAAATGATATTAACAAGTTAGTAATGACTATTAAAGAGTATGAAGAACTAAAAGGAGAAAACTTTACCAAAGAAGAACTAGACTCTATAAATATAAGAGAAACATTATTAGCAGAATAACTTAACTTTACATAAATAATCATATTAATTTATTCTATTAATTCTATTTTTATGGTAATATTAAAATAAGGCAAGGTGTAGCAATGAAAATAGATAAAAAATATAAATTAGTACTAAACATAGTATTGTTTATTATTGGAGCAATAACATCAATTATATTTTTAACTGAACTTAATGATGAAATCTACAAGCCTTATGTTATTTATAACATTGTTATATCATCTATAATTATAATATATATAGTTATATCTTTATGTAAGTATAAAATACATTATTCTAAATATGAAAAGTTCAATTTATATAGATACATAGATTTTGAAAATATATCACCATTATATGCTGGTGAATTATTGGGCATTAAAACATTACCATTAAATAAAATATTAATAATAATATGTGGCTTAATAGACAAAAATATAATTAATGTAAGATATAATAATGATAAAACCTTTATTAGTTTAAACAAAGATATTAACTTAGAAACTATTAACAAATTGGAATATTATGAATCATGGATTATTAAAATGATATTTAAATCAAGTACTGATGTTTCAGAATATGAGATTAGCGATGTAATAAATGCTTTAAAAAAAGATAAGCAGAAACTTGTTTTCATAGAAAAAGAATTAAAAAGCTTGAATGCCAAAATGCATAACGAGTATTATCAATTGCTTTTATATGATTTAGAAGATAAAAATGTAATTATGTTTAGCATCATATCATGTTATGCTGCTTTTAGGCTTATGCAATTTATGCCAACACTTGGAATATTTTTAAGCAAAGAAATGTATTACTTATTTCTTCTATATATACCTTGGATTATTATAAGTGCAATATTATTTTTCGTATACTTTGTTAAAGATAAATACATTGTTGAAACTAATAAACTAAGAGGTTTATACAAGTTTTTAACAGATTTTTCAAACTTTAATAATTTAGGTATTAAATACATAGAAATATATGAAGAATATTATTTGTATGCTTTATCATTTAACTTGACTAATGAAGTAATCAAGAAATATGATAGCAATAATGTATTATCTGGACGTAGTTCAAGCTTGAAATATATTTATATGAATATAAAGGATGGAACAGAAAATGAATGAGTTGATTACTTTAAAAATATTTTTAATAATATCAATTATCTTATTTATACTAAGTATTATAGGAATAATTATTTCTCTAAAAATACACAGAGAAGATATAAGGCATATAATTATATTTCCATTATTAATTTCTTTAACAATGATGGTACCGATTACCGCTTCTTACAGCTATATCGAACGTAATGGAAGTGACGATAAATTTCTCATATTATTTTATGGATTTTTTACTTTAATAGGGTTAATAATGCTCGTAAATGGGTATATTGAAATACTAGATAATAATAAGAATAAATTATATATAAAAGAAAAAGAACGCCAAGATAAATGGAAATAAATATATTAAATTGTTAAATAATAAACAATAATTATCATAAATAAATATTAAAAATTACCATAGGAATAACAATATGGTAAAATTTGTCATGTAAACCAAATCATAGCAAATAGATTAATAATAAAAAAAGTGATATAATTACTATGGAGGATATATGCAGTTAATTGAAGTTAAAAATGTAATGAAAAGATATAATAATGGCGTAACAGCATTAGTTGATTGTAATTTGCAGATATCTAAAGGAGAGTTCATATTTGTAATAGGTTCTTCTGGAAGTGGCAAATCAACACTAATAAAATTATTATATAGACAAGAAAAGCCAACAAAAGGTGACGTGTATGTTGGCGGTATTAATGTAGCCAAATTACGTAATGGAAAAGTATATAAATTAAGGAGAAAACTTGGAATAGTATTTCAAGATTATAAATTGTTACCTAAAATGACAGTATTTGAAAATGTAGCATTTGCTCTTGAAGTATATGGCTTAAAAGAAGAAGAAATAAGAAAAAGAACACTAAAAGCATTAGAACAAGTAGGGCTTAAAGATAAACTAAGAAGTTATCCAGCTAATTTATCAGGTGGAGAACAACAAAGAGTATCAATTGCAAGAGCAATAGTAAATAATCCTAAAGTTTTAATATGTGATGAACCAACTGGAAACTTAGACCCAGAAACATCTATGGAAATAATGAAAGTAATTGAAAATATTAACAAAGAACTTGGAACTACTGTTATAATGGCAACACACGATAAAGATATAGTTAATAGAATGAAGAAAAGAGTAATTTTAATTAACAAAGGAATTATCGTAAGCGATACAGAGAAAGGAAAGTATAAAGATGAAAGCATTAAGGATATTTAGAAGAAATATAGCTGACTCTTTTAAAGGAGTATTTAGAAACTTTTCCCTATCACTTGCAAGTATATCATGTATAACTATAACATTGATATTAGTTGGATTTAGTATAATAATGACATATAACGTTAATAGTTTTACCACATCTATAGAAAAAGATGTAACTATAGTTGTATTTGTTAAAAGAGGAACTACAGAAGAACAAGTACAAACATTAAAATCACAAATAGAAGCATTAGATAATATAGATGAAGAAATAAAAAACGGTAAAACAATAAAAAAAGTAACATTTGTATCTAAAAACCAAACTAAAACAGATATGCAAAAAGAATCAGATGTATTTAATAAAATAATGTCAGAATACGATGATAAAACAAATCCATTACAAGATTCATTCTTAGTAAAAGTTAAAGATATTGATAAAATAGGAACTACAGCAGAAGAAATTAAAAAAATAGAAAATGTAGATATAGCAAAATATGGAGAAGGTTCAGTAGAAGAACTTGTTAAAATATTTGATATAGTTAAAAAAACATGTATAGTTGTAGTAGTAGCATTAGTTCTTGTAACTGCATTCTTAATAAGTAATACAATAAAAATAACAATACAATCAAGAAGTAAAGAAATAGAAATAATGAGATTAGTAGGAGCATCAAACTTCTATATAAGACAACCATTCTTCTTTGAGGGTATAATTTTAGGATTATTAGGCTCAATTATACCAATTGCATCTCTTTGCTATGGATATAATTATTTATATACTAAATTAGGTGGTCAATTATTTACAGCAATAATTAAATTAACAAAACCATCAGCAGTATTATATGATACATCACTAGCAGTATTAATAGTTGGCGTAGTAGTTGGAGCATTTGGAAGTTTTAGAGCAGTAAGGAAGTATTTAAAAATATGAGAAAGCTAGGTAAAGTATTACTTCTTATATTTTCTTTGTTATTGTTTATAAATACAGTTTATGCATCAGACGGAAATACAACTCTTAAAGATTTAAAAGACAATTTAGCCAAGATGGAAAAAGATAAACAAAACGCAGCAGAAGCACAAAGAAAAGCAGAACAAGAAATATCTAAAATGGAAAAAGAATTAGAAGAAATAGCTGCTGAAATAGAAAAATGCAATAATGATATAGAAAAATCAAGAGAAGAAATAGAAAAGTTAACAAAAGAAATAGAAGAAAAGAAAAAAGAAATAGAAAAATTACTAGTGTTTGAACAAGTGTCAAATGGGGACAATATTTATTTAGAATACATATTCGGAGCTTCATCATTCACAGATTTCATTTATAGAGCATCAGTAGTAGAACAATTAACTAAATATAATGATGAATTAATAGCTGATATGAATAACAAAATAGATGAAAACAAAAAACTTCAGGAAAAATTAGAAAAACAAATTGTAGAAGAAGAAAAAGCTCAAAAGAAACTTGAAGATAAATTAAAAAAATCTAATCTATCATTAAATAATTTAATAGATGAACATGAAGATGCAGAAGCTGCATATGAAGCAAGTAAAAAAGAAGTAGAAACATATGTAAGTCTTTATAAAGACAATGGTTGTAGTGAAACAATGTCAATAGCATCATGTATGAAAATACCCTACGCAAGTGGACTTACAAGACCATTAAATGCAGGATATATGAGTAGTGAATTTGGAATGCGTTTTCATCCAACTAAACATAGATGGTTGCTTCATGCAGGACTAGATATAGGTACACCAACAAATACAAAAGTATATGCTTCCGCAGCAGGATTAGTTTCAAGGATAGTAAAAGTTGCTCATCCAGAAATAAAAGGTTCATCATGTGGCGGAAATGCAGTTTACGTAAAACACATAATAAAAGGAAAAGAAATAACAACAGTATATAGACACCTTCATTCAATATCAGTAAAAGAAGGAGACTATGTTACAATGAGTAGTGTTGTTGGTTTATCTGGTGGAGGAGAAAGCTATGACTACTGTACAACAGGTCCACACTTACACTTCGAAATACAAAAAAATGGTTCGTACAAAAACCCAAGAGACTTTGTATATTTTCCTCAAAAAGGAAAAAGATTCTATTCAAGATTATAAAGAAATAGTCATCTATTTCTTTTTTATCTTACAGGAAAGTTCTTCCAAAATTCAAAAGTAAGTTTAATAAGAATAGTTATAATACTTCAGCTATATATGGTACATATAAAAAAAATAATTATTGTAATATAGAAATAGATAGAGATTTGAATGCTAGTATCAATATAATGTTTGAAGGTGTAAAAATGTATATAAAAAATATTGTAGTAAATGTTAATAAGAACAAATAGCATAAATTAAGAAATATATAAATAAAATACGGTAGCGACTACCGGAATATAAGTCTGCTGGAGAAGACTCAATAGAGTGTCTATGAAACAGAAATTTGAAATAGTGAGATTTCAACGATAAATTTTAATTTATCTTTTGCCCTTTGCAAAAATATAAAATGATGTGCTAATATATATATATATAAGGTGATTAAAATGTCATATTCAAGTAATATAAAAAATGAAATATCAAACATAGAATATTCAAAAAGTGAAACAATGGCTGAACTATCAGCAATATTAAATATAGCTTCTGTAATAGAAACAGATTCGTTTTACATATGCGTGGAAAATATAAGCGTAGCACGTAGAATATATAAATTAATTAAAGATATATATCATGTAGAAATAGATATGGATACAACCCTTATAAACACTTTAAGGAAAAATAAATTAGTAAAACTAACTATAAAAGAAAAAAGCAAAATAATATTAGAAGACTTATCTATATTAGATAATGATATAAGATTATACGAACCAAAAAGTTATTTAATAGATGAATTATGTGATAAACAAGCTTATTTAAGAGGTATATTCTTAATATGTGGAAGTATTAATGACCCTAAAACAAGTAGATATCATTTAGAATTAGTAATTGAAAATGAATTAACAGCAAACTTTGTAAATGATTTGCTAAATGAATTATCTTTTAATAGTAAAATAATAAAAAGAGATAAAAAATATATGGTATATATAAAAGAAAGTGAAAAAATAAGTGATTTTATAAAATTATTAAATGCCACTAATGCTTTATTTTATTATGAAGATATTAGAATATATAGAGACCATAAAAACATGGCTAATAGACTTAACAATTGTGAACAAGCAAATGTAGATAAAATGATAGCGGCAGGAGAAGCACAACTTGAAATAATAAGAAAAATAAAAGAAAATATGGATTTTGATTTATTAGATGACAAAATAAAAGATATATGCATTTATAGAGAAAAATATCCAGAGGTATCTATGGATGAACTAGCAGTAATAATAAGTTCAGAAACGGAAAAACCGATTACAAAAAGTGGAATAAATCATAGATTTAGAAAAATGAAACAAATGGTAGAAAAGTTAAACACAAATAATTAACATCGTATATAAAAATACCAATAAGGTATTTTAAGTTATAGACATTTTATTAACAATCAAATTATTTTATCAATTATTCCATATAGAAGAGCCTCTTTTGAATCCATAAAATAATCTCTTTCACAATCACTCGCTATTTTTTTAATAGACTTATTAGTATTTTTAGCAAGAATACTATTAAGTTTATTTTTAATTTTAATAATTCTATCAGCAGCAATTCTTATTTCTGTAGCTTGTCCACTTGCCATACTTGCAGGTTGGTGAATCATGACTTCGGTATTAGGCAAAACATATCTTTTGCCTTTTTGTCCACTGGATAATAAGAAAGCACCCATTGATGCACATAGACCAGTCCCTATTGTAACAACATCACTTTTAATATGATTCATCGTATCGTATATCGCAAGACCACCTGTAACACTACCACCAGGAGAGTTTATATAAAGTTTAATATCATCATTATTAATCGAATCTAAATATAATAGTTCACTAGTAACAAGAGCTGAAACTCTATCATCAATCTCACCCTGTAAAAAAATAATTCTATTATTAAGAAGTTTAGAATATAAATCATAAACTCTCTCACTATTATTACAACTTTCAAGCACATAAGGTATATTCATAAATTAATCTCCTATTAATATTTTAATAAGTTATCAACTAATTATTCACAAAACATAATTTTTTTGTTATTATATATATGAATAATATGGAGCATAATATGGAAAATAAAATTAAATTAATATTAGAAGATGGAAATATTTTAAAAGTTGATATTGGTACTAAAGCAAAAGATGTATTAAAAGAAATTAATGATAAAAATGTAATAGGTATAAGAATAAATGGTAAAGCAGTACCAAGTAATTATGAAATATCAAATGATGCTTTAGTTCAAAACATAACTATTTCTAGTAGAATAGGAAGAAAAATATACATAAAAGGCCTTGAGTTTGTATATTTATTAGCAGTTCAGGAATTATATGGAGACTATACTAAAGTAAGTATTAAACACTCTCTAGATAAAGCCATTTACACAGAATTAAATCTAGCTAAAGGTATAGATGGAAATGATGTAGCAGCAATTAAAAAACAAATGAAAAAAATAATTGATAAAGATTATGAAATAAATAAAATAAGTGCATCAAGAGAAGATATCATAGAATATGTTAATAAACTAGGAGAATATGAAAAAGCATTAAATTATAAATACATGACAAGTGATATTGTATCAATATATGAACTAAAAGATTTATATAACTATTTCTATTATATAATGCCAGCAAGCACTGGAATATTAAAAAAGTTTAATTTAACATATATACCACCAAAAGGAATAGTATTAAGTTATCCAATAAATGGAGAATTACCAAAATATAAAAGTACAGAAAAAGTATTAAATGCATTTCAAAACTATCAAAATAAACTATCAAAACTAAATGTAAATTATGGTAGTGATATTAATAAATTAGTAATAGATAATAAAATAAAAGATTTTATACAAATAGATGAAATGATATATAGACAAGGCGTAGAAGATATAGCTAATCAAATAGCAAGCAGTAAAAAAATAAAAGTAATATTTATGTCAGGGCCATCTTCATCCGGTAAAACAACATCATCAAAAAGATTAAGTTTATCACTAAAAGCAAAAGGAATAAATACAGTTGTTTTATCAACAGATGATTACTATGTAAATAGAGAAGAATCACCGAAAGATGAAAATGGAGAATATGATTTTGAAGTAGTAGAAGCAATAGATTATAAATTGTTTGGTAAAGACTTAAATAAATTACTAAAAGGAGAAGAAGTTACAATACCTACTTATAACTTTTTAACAGGAAAAAGAGAATATAAAAACTCTCCAATTAAACTAAATAAAAATGAAGTTATAATAGTAGAAGGACTTCACGCAATAAACAGTAAAATAAGTGGAAGTATTGATAGTAAAAATAAATTAAACATATATTTAAGCCCATTTGTACCAATTAGTATAGATAGACATAATCACATATCAACAACAGACTTAAGATTATTAAGAAGAATAGTTAGAGATTTTAATACAAGAGGTTATAGCGGAGAACAAACATTAACTAGATGGCAAAAAATGAGAAAAAGTGAAGAAAAAAATATATATCCATATCAAAGAGAAGCAGATATTATATTAAATACTTCACTGTCATATGAAATAGGAGTATTAAAAACATACGCAGAGCCACTATTATATTCTATAGAAAGTGATAGCGAAAACTATGAAGAAGCAATAAGAATATTAAACTTCCTAAAAGGTTTCTTAAATATACCAAGTGAATATGTTCCAAATACAAGTATATTAAGAGAGTTTATAGGAAATAGTTATTTTGAATAAAGGAGAAAAGGATAAAATGAAAGTTGCAATAAATGGTTTTGGAAGAATAGGAAGAATAGCATTAAGATTACTTGAAAATGATAAGGACTTAGAAGTAGTAGCGGTTAATAGTAGAGGAACTAGTGAAGAACTTGCATATTTATATAAGTATGATACAGCTCATAGAACATCAAAATCAAAAATAAGTTTTGATGAAGACTCAATGATTATAAATGGAAAACATATTAGAGTATTTGCAGAAGATGACCCTAGCGTGTTACCATGGAAAGAATTAGGAATAGATATAGTACTAGAATGTACTGGAGTTTTCACAACAAAAGAAGCATGCAAGGCACATATAAATGCGGGAGCAAAACATGTATTAATAAGTGCTCCAGCAAAAGATGAATGCAAAACTATAGTATATGGTGTTAATGAAGAAATATTAAGTTTAGATGATGATATAATAAGTTGTGCTAGCTGTACAACAAATTGCCTAGCACCAGTATTAAAACTTATTAATGATAAATACAAAATAGTAAAAGGATTCATGACAACAGTACATGCAATGACAAATGATCAAATGGTATTAGATGTAAGACATAAAAAAGGAATAAGAGCAAGAAGAGGAAGAAGTGCATCACAAAATATAATACCAACCTCAACAGGGGCAGCAAAAAGTATAGGCAAAGTAATCCCAGAATTAAAAGGAAAACTAGATGGACTTGCACTTAGAGTACCTGTATGTGATGGTTCAGTAGTAGACCTATCAGTAGAAATAGAAAAAAATACAACAATAGAAAATGTTAACAATACATTTAAATCTAATCAATCAAAAACATTAAAATATACAGAAGACCCAATAGTAAGCTCAGATATTATTGGAGATGACTGCGGAGCTTTAGTAGATGGACTTCTTACAAACATAATAGAAGAAAATGGTAAACAAATACTTAAAGTAATAGCTTGGTATGATAATGAACTAGGATACACAGCTCAAATGTTAAGAGTGGCAAGATTATTTACTAAAAAAAATAACTAAAATTAAAAAATATGATAAAATAATTAAGGAGGCGCATATGGAAGATTTAACCTTATATGAATTAGAAAACTTAATCGAAAGATTAGAAAATATATTAGAAAAAATAGGTGAAAAAGATGGCTAGTATAGATAAAAGATTTAAAACTTATACTTCTTTTGTTGAAAGTATTGAAGATAAAATAAGAAATTATGGAGTAGAATCATTAACAGAAGAAGACAAAACCAAAGTTAAAATAGCATGCGCAGCATTAAAATATGCAAAAAGTATTGCTTTAAGAAATACAGTAATAGATACATTAAACGGAAACAGACAAGAGATAAATGATTATATAAAATCTAAAACTGAAGAGCTAAATAAAGAATTAGTTAAACTTGAAAGAAGAAGAGAAGAAACAGTAAAAGAAATATCTAGAGATTTAGGACAAGGTATAACAGATGAACATAAAACTTATAGATTGAAAGGTATACTACAAGCAATAAGAACTAAAATGGATTATAGAAATAGAGTAGGAGAAGCTTTGGTAGATCCAGAATATTTACTTTCTAGTCTTGTAGCAAAAGAAAAAGATCCTAAGTTTGTTATGGATTTTGTAATAAGTACATTTGAAGAAACATTACCTCTTGAAATGGCAGGTAAAATACTAAAAAATGAAGATGTAAGCATAGCTGTGTTTAATAGAGATAAAATAAATCTATTTAAAGACGATGGTTCAATTAATAGAGCCATGGTAGATTTAATGTTAAGTGTTCTAGGAGAAGGAGACTTATATAAAAAATTAGAAAGTTATGGGCAGTCGGATTATTATCCATTTCACATGCCGGGACATAAGCGAAATAAGGCATCTTCAGCAGGAGAGTTTCCTTTTGAGAGAGACATTACGGAGATTTCCGGATTTGATAATCTTCATCATGCAGAAGGAATCCTAAAGGAAGCACAGGAATATGCAGCTAAGATTTATGGGACAAAGAAATGTTTTTTTAGTGTAAATGGAAGCACAGCTGCACTTCTGGCAGCAGTCAGTGCATCCGTAAACAAAGGCGGCAAAATCCTGGTAGCAAGAAACTGTCACAAAGCAGTTTACCATGCACTTTATCTGCGGGACCTGCAGCCG
>OIZL01000897.1_pt1 | contig 18872 bp, 19 predicted proteins | sample 1588541 | NCBI WGS metagenome assembly OIZL01 (sample SAMN03283285) | human gut metagenome | biome: human-associated habitat; material: feces | host: Homo sapiens | place: Peru | collected 2012 | reverse complement strand
AAGTTGCCGATAACCGCTTCCAGCGGTCAGAGCTGGATTATCTGATCTACAATGATCCACTTGCGTATGCCGATCTGGTTCTGAACGGCGATCCCAAAGCCTACCTGAACGCCGTGACAGATTACGACCCCCCTCGATAGCTGACGGGAAGAATATAGCGCAACGGGTTGCGTCTGTCAATGGTCAAGATGAACGCTTCGCGCCATTGACTGCCGCCGCCTGCCGCGCTTTTGGGGCAGACAAGGCGGGCAGGCACAGATTGTGCCTGCCCGCCAAAATCAATTTTTGCATAAATCCTGCCGTATATGGGGCAGGCAGTGAAAAAGCGCAATCGATTTTTGTCGATTGCGCTTTGGTGGGTGGGAATTGTTCTATAAACTTTTTGCAAAATCACTCCTGCTGAAAATGCCGCAAGAAAACCTCATTCGCCGCTTGCAGGGATTTGTGATACTCGCGGTAAGCGGGGCTAAGCCTCTGCATTGCGGGAATGAATACATCGTTATAGCCGCTCTCCCTTTGGAATTGCTTTAGATATTCTTGCAGTCGGTAGGCGGGAGATGTCTTATACTCCTCCGATTCCGTAACTGCCCGATATTGTTCGAGCATTTCCTTGTTGTCGTGAATATACTTTTCCGGGTCTGTCATAGCTGCCACAAGTGCGGCAGATGCGCTTTGCGTCACAGCAGCATCAGCATTTTCTCTAATCTCATCAAGATACTGCTGCACATCGCTGGGAACAGCTATTGAAATGCCGTCCAAGTATCGGATGATCGTTTCAAACGCTTCCCTCTGCTCATTCGTTGTGATTGCTTCGCTCAAAAACGGAGCGAAGTGCAAGCATACGAATTTTCCATAGAAGCCTGGGAACTTATCAAGGATACGGTTCAATATGGATTGCTTGTTTTGAAGCGCCTCCACTTGTCCTTCAATTTGCTCCCAATCGCCGCTTTCCGCAAGTTGTTTTATCAATGCCTGCTTTGTTTGCAGCTCGACGATTTCAAGCTCTTTCCTGTTGAGGACATCGTAAATTGCTGCGCGGCTATCATTCTCAAGAATTGTGCGAATCTCTGGAACGGAAAAGCCAAGCCCGCGCAAAACTGCAATTCGCTTGAGCTTCAAAGTATCTGTCTCGGAGAACTGCCGATACCCGTTTTCTGTTATCCTTGGTTGGATTAGTCCCTGTTCTGTGTAATACTCTACTGCTTTTTTGGTCAGGTTACATTCTTTGCATACTTCATTTATGAGCATTGTACTCACCTCCACATACAGGATAAGCTATTCCCCAAGGTGCCAGTCAATAGGTTTTTCAAAAAATGAGTTAGAATATTCCCTTATTGTACTTGAACTGTGCATACAAGATAAAGCCCAAGCCGATGACGAGCGCCGGAATAACAATGAAAGACATTGCCTTTTCACTCCAGAAAGCTGTGACAAATGCCGCTATCAAAGATGCACCGATGATAAGTGTACCTGTGCCGACGGCTCTCCCATACTTCGGTACATCTTCTTCCTTGACCCTTCTTCGGTTGTAGGAATGTATTGTGCTGATATTTCCCATTATGTTCACGATCCCAAGGAAAGAGATGAACACACCTAAAATCAACAGAGCGATATTATCCATTTGCTTCCTCCTTAAAAGTAAAACAGTTCTTCAAATTTCTTGTCCAGAGCAATGCAGAGGATCAATGCCAGCTTTGCGGTGGGGTTGAATTGCCCTGTTTCAATGGAACTGATTGTGTTTCTCGATACGCCAATCATCTCCGCCAGTTGTGTTTGGGATAGCTTTTTCTCTGCGCGTGCTTCCTTGAGGTTGTTTTTCAATTTCAGCTCGTCATTCATTCCTTGACCTCCACAAGCCGCAGGACAAAAAAGGCAAGAAATGTGAGGCACATCGCTAAATAGAGAATGCCAAGGATTAAGTCGGTTTTTCTCTTTAGACTTGCATACTTTACAAGAGTGTGGGTGGTAAGGATGCTAAAATAAACAACCCACGGACTTAGAAAGTATGTTTTTGTGAAGATACGAAAGATAAGAGTGAGAACAACACAGACCGCAGCACCGACACGTCCGGCAATATTTCCTGCCTGCGCGGTTACTTCCATCTCCGCCAAATCCCTGTTTTTGTTCTCTCTGCGGCTGCTTTCCAAAATCTTCTCTTTATTCATTGAACAGAATCGCTCCTTTCCAAGTTTTCTTGTCATTATTATATCAATGCCAAGTAAACTTGTCAAGCACAATTATCTTACCGTCGTGTGTCTTTTCCATGAACGCCGCACTTTTTCGCTGCTTCGCTTGCCGCCCTGCGGCGTTCTGCGCTATACGGTGCAGTCAGCCGAAAGGAGAACCGCCCCTTGCGGATTTCAAATTCCATGCAGCCCGTGTCCGGGTCTGCGTCGGTCTGGCGGCACTGGTCAGGGTGCTGTCCGGCGTAGGCGGCAAGCTCCCCAACGTCGCCGCGCTGCAAGCGGAATATGCAAAGCTCCAAGAACAGAAAGAAACGCTGTGCGCCGACTATGGCAGGCTGAAAAAGCAGGTCAAGGAATACGATGTTATCAAGCGGAACATCGACAGTATTTTGCGGCGCGAAAGTGAGCCGGAGCGGGGTAAGGAAAATGTGCGCGGATAAATGCGGATTGTGTGGAAATCCCCGAAAAAGCATGGTATGATGAAACTATCCCAATGTAGGACTGCTGAACGCTATCCATATTTTTACGAAACAGAGGTGAGGTTATGACGCGAGGTGAGATTTGGAAGGACTTTTTTAAGAAAACGGTTTTGACCGTTCTGATTGCCGGAGTGCTGTTTTATTGGGCTACACTGGTATTCACAAAGGACGGGGCAACAAACTACTTTTATGTGTGGCTGTGCTGCGGCATCCCCTTTGGCATACGCCGTATGTTCGTGTGGCTTATTCCACGCGGCTTTGACCTTTCCGGCACGGTGGGCGTCGTTGCGCTCAACTTCATTGTGGGCGGCTTGATCGGCGGCGTCATTCTGATATGGCGGCTTGCGGTCGCGGCATGGTATATCCCTCTGACGATATATCGGCTTCTAAACGTCGGCAGGGTCGGCGTAGCAGAAATCGGCGAGGAATAAGCAAAAAAGAGAACGGGGCGCGGCAGCCGATGATGGCCACCGCGCCCCGTCTGTTCGTGGGTGCTGCTTTAAGTGTCTGTTACGCAGTAGAACACTGTTTTTGCGGGTTTAGGTATAAATCCCCTGTCATGCTCAAATCGCGTCTGAAAAGCGGCATGGCGCAAGGGCTTTTTCGCGCCTACTGCGTAACGCGGGCGCGTCGTTTCCGCATCCGCTCGGCGGCTTGTCTGCGGGTGATCCGCTTGCGGCAGTCCGGGCAGTATTTGACGCTGTTTGAGGTGGACGCAAACGCCGCGCCGCACTCGGCGCACCGCCGCCTGTCCTCTGCTTGGTAAAGCTCCGCGTAAAGCAGCTTGTCGGCGGGAAGTACGGCGTTTTGAAACCATCTGCAAAGAAGCGAATAGGAAATGAGCTGCGGACAAACGCACTCGTCCCCATCGTCCAGCAAAATGCAGTTCCCGCCCATACAGTTGCAGCAGGTTTTCTTGATAAGGGCGTTCGCTTTGCGGCTCTGCTGCGGCGTCAGCCGTTTCAGCCCGCTCATACTTCGTCGGCGGCAGATACGGCGAGAGCGGCAAAGTCGGCGTCGCTCATGGCGCGGAGCTTCGCAAGGGTACGCAAGGCAAGCTCGCGCATTTCGCCGTCCATATAGGGCAGCGCACCCGACATTTCCCCGATAAGCTCCCTGCGCGTATCAGCGATGTAGATGCTGATAAGATTTGTTTCCTCAACGGTAAATCGGTTCATGCTCATACCTCCATTTCGTGATGTTTTGTTTTTGCCGCCCGCTTCGGAGCGGCTTTCTTCTTGTCGGCGGCAAGCTGCGCCCGGATAGAGGGGCGGGGCTTGCGAATATCCCGGTCGCGGTTTTCGTTCTTGTCGATCAGCGCATAGATGCCGTGCCTGCCCTCAATTTTGGAAAAGGTCAGCGTCTTGTAGGGAAGCAGCGAGAAAAGGCGGTCGGTATCCCTGCTCGACGCAAGCATCATAAACGCCGGGGCAAGCTCTGTCATGTAGTGGGTTTTGTTCGGGCTGTTGGGGCTGTACTGACGTTTCATTTCGGCAACAATGCGCCGCGCTTCGGCTTCAATCAGCCCGTCGCGCAGGGCGGCTATATGCGCCTTGAAGTCCCCCGGCGAAAGCTGCTCACGGCTGCGCCGTTCCTCTTGCAAAAGATCACGCAAGGCTTCGGGGGCGTTTGGCTGCGTCTCAAAGCGTTCAAACTTGCCGTACTGCGGGTGGTCGTTGCCGTTAAACCATTGCTTTGCGGGCTGCTCGACGCGCCCGTATTCATAGATAAGGGCGTTTGTGTCTGCGGGAAGCGCCTGCTCCCGAACGTGCCGGAAATGGGCGGCATAGTCCAGCTCATAGAGGTTTCCCCGGATTTTGCCGCGCTCCCTGCCTGTCAGCTCCACGGCGTAGGCAAGAATGCGGTCGCGTGTCTGCTCCCCGTGGAACTTCCATGTGTTGTATGGGCGGGTGTCTTTGAGAAAAACGTCGCGCTCCCGGAAGCAATGCGTCCCGGACGGGCGGGAGAGCCACAAAAGGGTTTTGTCCTCACGGTCGGGGCTTGCAGCAGCCTCGTGAATGATCTTCTTGTCAATCTCAAAATCGCTTTGGTAAAAGCCGGTGTTCTGCTTCATCACCGCATCAAGGCAAGCCAATATATCCACGTTTTCAAACTTCTGCATACGATCAGTTCCTTTCCAAATCCTGTGTTTTGCTCCTTTGCGCCTTTCTTTGGGCAGTCTGCTCCTTTGCCGCCCGAAGCTGCGCCCGGATCGAGGGCTTTTCCTCTTTGCCGCGCTCCTTATCGGCATGGATAGCGTCCGCAAGGTCAATCAGGGAAATCGGCTCACCCGCCTTTGCTTTCTGCTCCAATTCCCCGACGGTGGGCGTCTGCGGCGTGTTGTTGATGATACCGTCAAAATTGTTGTCGTTCTGCTCCACAATATCCTCGACGTGCTTTAGATAATTCTGCGGCTGCAAAAACTCCGGCGTCTGTCGATAGCCGATGCTGTCAACGTAATGCGCTGTGTCCCGCCCGTTCTGATGCAGCACCACCACATCGGAAACGGAAAGGCTGTGTCCCTTAAAGTCTTTCGGGTGGTCGATATTAAAGCGGGTAAAAATAGCTTCAAGGCTCGTACCCGGTGCAAGGGGCGCGGAATAAATCAGGTCATAGTTCGCCGGATCAACCGCGTGTCCCGTTGCGGTCAGACGGTCGTAAGGCTCAAAGCGCAAATCCCGCGTTTCGTCGCCGCGTTTGAGCTGGTAAATGGAAAAGCTGTCCCTGTCCGGCTCCTGCGCCTGTGTGCGCTCCGCAAGCGTCTTTTCGGCACGTTGCAAAACGGCATCGCTGACGGGTAGCGCATACAGCCCGGAAGCAGAGGAAAAGCCGACGTTGTTGAAAACATAGTCCACCTCACTATCCTTCAACGCGCCCGCCGCAAAGTATTTCTCCCGCGTGGGGTCTGCACTCACCTTGCCATCCGCGATGTCGTAATTCAGCCCGGTTTCGATATGGGAGCAGATATTTCCGTCCACCGCCAGTGTTACATAGTACCAGCCCATATATCCGTTGCTTTGACCGTCCGCGCCGTCGTTGAACTCGACATTGAGCAGGGTGTAGGGCTTCAAGCCCTTCTGCGCGGCAATGGCATTGTCCTTTGCTTCGCGCTCCATGAGGGAAGCGAGAGCTGCTTCCTTTGCCGCACTGACGATCTCCGGGTTGTACCGCAGCAGGGTATCGTTGACAAGCTCCCGCTGTACCGCTGCGGTCTTTGCTTTCGGCGTAAGGCGGTTGCCGAGAAACAGGGACGCGCCGTTATCAAAGCGGATGGATATATCGCTTGTGCCGCGCCATTTTCCCGTACAGGGCGACGTTTCAATCCTGCCCGCAGTACCGCCGAACGCCTGCGCAATCACTCCGATTTTCTCCTGTGTGGAAAGGGCCTCGTATTTTTCTGCGATTGCGGCGGCTTTTTTCTGCAAGTCCGTAAGGGTTTTTTCGGTCTGTTGCTCCTGCGCGGCTGCAAGATCGGGTGCGGCTTTCTCGGCTCCGTGCTGCTTTTGCAGCTCTGCGATATGCCCATCAATGCTGTTGATGATGTCTGCGGCGGCAGAGCGGATCGTTTCAAGGGAGCTTTTCAGCTCCGCAAGCTCCCGCCCACTGCTCCACCCGGCTACATAGCCGAAAGAGTAGTCCGATGTATCAAGCCCGTAATGCTGGCAAACGGTGTAGGCGACGCTTTCCGCTTCCACCTCGCGGGTGCGGCGGTCTACGCGGGGCTGCTGCTCGTCTTTGGGAGCGTTCAGGTCAATATCGTGCAGCTTTGCGTGGGCGATTTCGTGAATGGCGGTTTTGAGCGTTTGCAGCTCGCTCATACCCTCGTCAAGCGCGATGCGCTTGTCCTCCAAGTGATAATAGCCGTGTGCGCCGCCCTCGATTTTCTCAAAGCCAATGGGGACGGGAGAGGTCTTTTCAAGGGCTGCGAAAAAATCACTGTACTGCTCCACATCGCCTGTCAGCGCGTCCACGGCAATATCCGGCAATTCCTTTCCCTCGGTTTGGGACACGTCAAAGACGGACACCACCTTGTAGGCGGGTATAGTGATCTCCTTTTCCTCGGTGACAGGCTTTCCGTCCCTGCCGATCACGGGCTTTTGGGTCTGCGGGTCGATTTTCTCCGTTTCCTGCTTGATTTTGAACGGCGACGGGGCGATAATCTTAATGCCTTTTTCACCTTTTTTGACGTTGCGCTGAAACTGATTTTTCCATGAGTTGAAGCCCGCGATAAGGGAAGCATCGGGCTTCTGCATGGCGATCAAGAGGGTGTTGTTGAAGCTGTAATTATGAAACTTTGACATGACGCGCAAATACTCCTTGTAGCGTTCGCTGTCAAAGAGTTCCGTAATGCCTTGCTCCAAACGGTCTGTAATCTCCTTGAGCTTTTCGGCTGGCTTCTCTGCGGTAAGGTTGATAGGGATAACAGGCTGCGGCTGCTGCGGCTCGACAGTAAGGGGCGCTGCCTGCATCGCGGCGGCATCCATCTCCACCTTTTCCGGGTCAGGGCGCGTCGGCTGCGCTGCCTGTTGAGGCGCGGTGTGCTGCGGCGGCTCGCCCTCAATGGCATAACCCGGAAGCAGCAGCCCATTCACCTTGAACGGCTCCGCGTATTCTTTCGGAACGGGCGGCATAGTCTCGGTAAACAGGCGGTCGTATGCCTTGATGCGTCCGGCAAGGTATTTTTCCATTGCCGCCTTGTCTGAAAAGGTCTTGCGCTCCTGTCCGGCGATTTTTACGTTTTGTCCATGGTTCGGTCCGTTGGTGTAGACACTCCATGTCAGGCTCCATGAATACGGCACGGATTTTTGCGCCTGTCTGTCATAGCGGGTGTTTTCATAGACATGATAGCGCATCTGATAGACTGCGTTACTGCGGAGCTGCCATTCATAATCTGTTTTCTCCCATTTGTTGGATGTGTGCTTAACGGGCGGCGTCTGCACATATTCGATGGCTTTTTCAAGAAAGCGGGTGTTGCCCGCCTGCTGCTCCCATGCGGCTGCCTCCGTTTTCAGCCTGTCAAATACAGCCTGTTCCGCCGCCGCGCTCTCCTGCCGCAGCCGTGTCAGCTCCGCAAGAGAAAGCCCGGTCAGCGCGGAAATATCCGCTTTCTCACTTTCAAAATAGATGCTTCGCTCAATTACCAGCTTTTTTGCTACTTCCAGCCTGTCAAAATCATAGCTGGAATAGTTCTTTTCCTGTTCGCTCACGGTTTTGCTCCTTTCTTCTGTTGGTGTGATGATGTCTTTTAGCGGCTGCTCCCACTTGCGCCCAAAGCCGCGCACGACGGTATCTCCCGCCGCGCCGTTTTCGCTGAACATTTGCAGGGTGGAAAACGCATTGTCAAAGGCGGGGATATTGTCTGTGCCAATATTCGGGGCGAAGTGAATAACACCGTCCGGGTAGTCCCTGCCTGTGCCGATCCAGCCCCGGATAAAGCTGTCGAAAGGGGCTTTCGCCCCGCTGTCAAAGTGTTCCTCGGCATGGCTTTTGTATAGCTGCCCGCCCCTATACTGTCTGCCTAAAATCAGCTCTCCCGCCTGCGGGGAGAACATAAAGCGGCGGTTGTCGATTTCCCGCATATCAAAGGACATACTGCGGGTATCAAGAAGCATCAGGGCGGCGGTCAGTTCTGCTTTCGGCTTGTTCTGTATGGCTTACGCCTCCTTTCATCGTTACAGAGGGTTTGGGACACTTCCCAACAAGCAAGATCCCCATTCTGCGCGTAGCGTCAGAACGGGGATTTTACGGAAAGGGTACCCCTTTCCTATGCTTGCTGCGTAAGTTCTTTGTCCCTCGCAAGCTCGATACGGTAGTTGACGTATTTCCCGCCCGTATCGGCTAAAACAATGCTTCCGTCATAGGTTTTACCCGTTTTCGGCGAATACAGCCTTTTGACCTTCGCCCTGCCGCCCGCAAGCAGCGCGGCGGCAATTTTCGGGGTAAAGGCGGTTTTGCGTTCCTCGAAAAAGCGGTCGTTTTTCCACATGACAAAGGCGCAGTCCTTCTTTTCGCAGTAGTAGTTTTTTCTGCCCTCGCAGACGTTCCCGCCGCAGCGGGGGCATTTGCCGATCACCGTCTGTTCCTCTTTGAACAGGCCTTTCTGATTTTCGGAAAGAAACGGATAGGCTTTCACCAGCTCCCGCGCCATTTCTTCAATGTCCCGCATAAAGTCCTCCGGCTCGGCTGTGCCCCTTGCAATCTGCGTCAGAGCGTTTTCCCATTCGGCGGTAAGCTGCGGAGAGGTCAGCGTATCGGGCAGAACGCAAACAAGGTTGTTGCCCTTTTGGGTTGGGATAAGCTGTTTTCCCTTGCGCTGCACAAAGCCGGATTTGACCAGCTTTTCAATCACGGCGGCGCGGGTAGCGGGAGTGCCAAGCCCCTTACGTTCTGCGTCCGGGTCGGTGTCCGCGCTTCCGGCGCGTTCCATAGCCGAAAGCAGGCTTGCTTCCGTGTGCGGCTTCGGGGGCTGCGTGTCGTGCGCCGTAACTCTTGCGGCTGGGCTGTCAAAGCTCTGTCCCTCGGCAAAGGTCGGCGCATCTAAAATAAGCTCGTTTTCCTCGTCGCCCTCGGCGTCGGGCTTTCCTTTCAGCGTCGCCCGGTAGCGTCGTTCAAGCTCTTTCCACCCGTCGCAAAGAACCGTCTTTCCCTTTGCCGTAAACTCGGTATCGGCACAGGAAAACACCGCCGTTACCGCATCAAAAATGTGCGGCTCGGCGGCGGCGAACAGCAGACGCGCCCCGGCAAGGGTGAGGATATTTCTTTCGCTTTCCGGCAGCGCGGCAAGGTCTGCTTTCGCAAGCTCCATTGTCGGGATAATGGCGTGGTGGTCGGACACCTTTTTGCTGTCAAGCGTCCGGGAAATATCGGGCGTGAAGTCTGCACCTTCCATAAAGAGCAGCTTGCCGACAAGCAGCGCGGCGATATGCACCGCCGTATCGCCCATGTCGTCGGTCAGATAATTGCTGTCCGTTCGCGGGTAGGTAAGCAGCCGCTTTTCGTAAAGGGCTTGTGCAAGGTCAAGGGTCTGCTTTGCGGTGTAACCGTAAATGCGGTTAGCTTCCCGTTGCAAGCCCGTAAGGTCAAACAGGCGGGGCGGCTGCTCGGTTTTCCTCTCACGCCTCACCGAAATGCAAACGGCCTGCGACGCTTCGCAAGCCGTTTTTACCGCTTCTGCTTTTGCGGCGTCGGAGATCCTGGCGCTTGCCGCTTCCGCGCCGCCCACATCAAGACGGACGATATGGTAGGTTTCTTTCTTGAAAGAGGTGATCGCCGCGTCCCGGTCTGCAAGCATTTTTAAGGTCGGCGTCTGAACGCGCCCCACGTTTAGGGTTTTGCCGTGAAGGACGGAGAAAAGGCGGGTGGCGTTGATGCCGATGATCCAGTCCGCTTTTGCGCGGCATAGCGCAGACGCATAGAGCGCATCATACGCTTCGCCGGGTTTCAGCTCCGCAAAGCCCTTTTTGATTGCGCTTTTCTCCATAGAGGAAATCCAAAGGCGGGAAAAGGGCTTATCGCACCCCGCCGCATGGTAGACAAGGCGGAAAATCAGCTCGCCCTCGCGCCCTGCGTCGCAGGCGTTGACAACCTCGGAAACGTCGCTGCGGCGCATGAGGTCTTTTAGGATTTTGAACTGCTTTTGCCTGTCTTTGAATACGGTATATTGCCACGGCTGCGGCAGGATCGGCAGGCTGTCATAGCTCCACTTTTTGTACTGCTCCCCATAGGCGGCGGCTTCCGCAAGCTCCACCAAATGCCCCACGCACCATGAAATGAGGTAGCCGCCGCCCTCCATATATCCGTCCTTTTTGTTCTTTACGCCAAGGGCGGCGGCAAGTGCCGCCGCCACACTCGGCTTCTCTGCAATGACTAACCTCATTCCTCGTCCTCCTGTTCCTCGCTGCCTGCTTCCGGCTCGTCCTCGCCGTAATCGTCAAAATCGAAATCGTCAAGGTCGGTGTCGCCCTTGATGCCCTGCTTCGGCTTCATAATCTTAAAGTAGTAGAACGCGCCGCCACCGGCAAGCAGGGTAACGACAAGGAAGATCACAAGCCCGCCCGCATTGCTTTTTTCTTTCTCCGGCGGCGCATCGTCCGGCTCCGGCACGGCTTCCTTGCCTGCACATTCGGTCATATTGACAGAGCATACCGGGCAGGCGGTATTGACTGCGCCTGCCTTGCATTTGTCCTTACAGGTGCAAACGGCGGGAGCCTGCGCCTTGCCGCTGTCGCCCTCCATGAGCGCCATCAGGTCGGCTTCGTCCACCTGATTGAGAAAATGTACGGTGTTTTCGCCCTCGGCGGCGCGGTCAACAATGATGTAAAAGTAGTTGCCGTTTTTGCTCTGCACAATGATAAACTGCTTGTCCTCGGCTGCTTCTCCCTCAATGTCGTCAATCAGCGACAGATTACCGTCCGGCGTAAGGGGCTGCGGCTCGATTTCTACGATCACGCCGCTGTCATTGGTGGGAATGTCCTCACCGCCGCCCGCATAGGCGGTAACAGAAAAGCCGCCCAAGAGGACAAGGGCGGCAAGCAGGGCGGCGGCTGTTTTGAAAAAGCCTTTATTCTTCATCTTCGATTTCCTCCTGTTCCATGTAGTCTGTACCTGCGGCGGCAATGCCGGGGATCGGTTCGCCGGAAAGCAGGGCGGTAAGCTCTGCGGGGGTTAGGCGCATGGAGCGCACAAGAGCGATGATTTGCAGATTTTCCGCTTCGGTTTTCTGCGCCGCAAGCTCTTTCAGCCTGTTCTGATACTCGCTGATTTTCTCCCGCGTTTTCTGCATTTCCTTTTCAATGCGGTCAATTTTGCTGTTTGTCATACTGTCAAAACTCCTTTCAAATTTTAATTCCAATTCATCAGCCCATAGCCCTTGATACAGGCGTAATCAAGGGGATAGCTTCTGATTTTGCAGGCGTCGCCGGAATTACCCTCCACGGTGTAAACGCGGCTTCCGTCTGTGCCGATTACGATACCTACATGGTCTGCGCTGCCGTCTAAATCCCAATCAAAAAAGATGGCGTCGCCGGGAGCGATATTCTCATAACCCCTCGCGCCCCATTGCCCGTGAGAGGTAAACCACGGAACGCCCTGCGACTGACAGCCCGCAAAGCGCGGCTCGGAAAGTCCAGCCTGTCCGTAGCACCAGGACACAAAGCAGGCGCACCAAGCCACGCGGCTGTCAAAGCCGTACCAGCTCCAGTAAGGCGCACCGCCTACATTGCCGACTTGCGACTTCGCTATATCCACAAGGGCGGTGTTACCGGGGCGGGTGCCGTTGACAAAGGTAACGCCGCTTAAATCCTCGGACGCGGAAGTGTCCGCAGAGCCGCCGCCAAAAACGAGGGGTTTGTTGCCGCTTGTTTGCAAATAGACACGGTACATTTCAAGCTGCTCCGGCGTTAGAAGCTCCGATACAAAAGAGGATATAGATTTGTTCGTCAGCGTTACATTGAGAATGTAATAGTTATAGGGGACTTCAACGGTGTAGGTATAGGTATGGGTGTTGCCCTCCGCGTCCGTGTAGCTGCCTGTACGTCGTTCCGTGCGGTAGCGCACCTCGATTTCTTCCGTGACGGTCAGCTTGTATTGCAGATTGAAAATGCGGTCAAGCTCTGCCCGTGCGCTCTGCGGGGTATAGCTCTGCAACAGGGCGGTCAGGTAGGACGCTAATTCATGGGGGTTATGCCCGATGTACGCAAGGTCGTAGCGGTATTCGTCATAGCCCGGATAATCGCGCTCGATATTGTCTATCCTGCTTTGCAGATCGTTTTCCTTTGCCGCATAATTGTTTTCCACCGCTACAAGGTCGCTGTCCTCCGATGTGTAAGAGGTTCCGATTACGCCGTTGACAAGCCCCGAAAAAAGAGCAGAGCCGGAGGAAATGGCGGACATCAGCATGATAAGCAGGAGCAGCGCACACCCGGCAATCAGAAAGGCTTTCCAATGCCGCCCTACAAAGGCGGCGGTCTTTTTCGTCGCTTCGGCGGTTTTCTTCGCCGCCTTACGGGTGTTTTCTGCGGCTTTCCTTGCGGATTTTGCGCCGCCCGTTCGTACCGCCTTTGCATACTGCCGCTTGATCTGCTGCTTCTGCCAAAATCGGGAAACGGGGTTGCTTGCAAGCTGCGGGTTGTCGTGCAGCGCCTTTTGATACTGAAAATCGGCGTTAGCCTTGAACGCGGCTTTTTCTGCTTTTGCCGCCGCCCGGTAGGGTTTCAGCTTGCGGCTGCGGCGGCTCTTTCGCATCTGCCGCGCCCCTGCCCGGATGCCGCGCTCGGCTAATTCCTCGCTCTTGTGCGCTCCCTCCACGCCGGAGTTGTCCTTTTCAACGGAATGTATCTTATTGTGGACGAAAACGCCGACCTCCTGCACGGGACGGGAGAGGGGGTTATGCTGCTGTCTGCCGCCCGGTATGGGCTTTTCCTTTTCCTCAAAGCGCAGGCGGGTTTTGCCCTTGCCTGCGGCTTCGTCAAAGGTGCGCTCTTTTGTCAAGACTTTCTTCTTCGGAATAGCCGCCCGTGCTTCCTCCAAGCGGTCGGCGGCTCTTTCCGATTTGCGGATCGCCTTTTGAAGCTCCGGCGTCGCCCGTTCTTCCTCGGTGAATTGCAGGCGCGAGGTCTTTGTTTTTGCCGCCGCTTCCCGCTGCACCCGCTTTATCGCCTTTTTGGACGCTGCGCGGGTATGGGCAGCATCGATATGCTCCAAAACACGCTCGGCTGCGGCGTCGTCCCGCTTCGGAGAAAGCTCCGGGGTATGGGGACGAGCTGCCGCGCCGCCGGATGGGTGCGGAAGCTGCTGCGCTGCTTCCTGCGCCGCCTGTTCGGGCTTCTTGGAAAAATCCGCGTCCTGCTCGCGCCCGCTGACCAGTTCGGCGGTGCCTGCGGTTTCGTTGACCTCGATAAGCCCGTCCCGGCTCATTTTCTGCGTAATTTTATCGCGGGGTTTCAGCTTTTTGCTCAATTCGTTTCACCTCCGATCCGCGCCCTTGCAAGGGTGCAATAGTCATAGTTCAGTTCAATGCCGATGTAATGGCGGTCAAGGCTTTTTGCCGCAAGCCCCGTCGTGCCGCTGCCGAAAAACGGGTCAAGGACAACGCCGCCCTTGGGACAGCCCGCCAAAATGCAGGTTTCCGCCAGCTTCGGCGGGAACGCGGCGAAATGCCCGCCCTTGTAGGGTACGGTGTTGATATGCCACACGTCCCGCTTATTCCGCGTGGTCGGCATGAGGGCTTCATCGTAGTAGCCGCCTGTCCGCGCCCGGTTGATGCCCTGCACCTTGCCCTGTCCGGGTACCTCGCCGTCGTATTTGTGTCCCGCGCTGCGCCCGCCCCGGTATCGCGCCGCCGTTGTTGGGGCAATGGGTTCCGCAATGGCGGCGGCATCATAGTAATAGCTCTTTGACTTCGTAAGCAAAAAGACGTTCTCATAGCAGCGGCTCGGTCTGTCCCGCACACTTTCGGGCATGGGGTTGTCCTTCTGCCAAATAATCGCGCTGCGCAGATACCACCCGTCAGAGCGCAGGGCAAAGGCTAAAAGCCACGGAATACCGATTAAATCCTTTTGCTTGCAGCCTGCCGCCCGTCTTGCAAGGGACAGGCGCTGCCCGTTTCTGCCTTTCGGGTTTTTCGGGTCGGTGTAGGCTCCCTTGCTGCCTGTGCCGCAGTAGGTATCGGCAATATTCAGCCAAAACGTACCGTCCGGGCGCAGCACCCGTTTCAGCTCACGGAAAACCTCGACAAGCCTTGCGATGTACTGCTCCGGCGTGTCCTCCCGTCCGATCTGCGCGTCCATGCCGTAATCCCGCAGGGCATAGTAGGGCGGGCTTGTGACGCAGCAATGGACGCTCTCGGCGGGCAGCTCCCGCAGGGCGCACAGCGCGTCGCGGTTGATGATGGTGTCTAATCTCATGTGCTGCCCACTTCCTCCGGGCGGGTCGTCATTACCCGGTATAGCTCGGTATTCTGCGGAAAACGGTCAAGGAAAGGCAGCACCACGTTTCCATAGAAAATCAGCCCCTCGCCCGCTTCGGTATGGGTAACGTATTTCATCTGCTGCGGGGAGATGTTGAGCTGCCTTGCAAGGATTTCCCGGTCACCCTGCGCCTGATTGAGCATGAGGACAAAATCGCTGTTCTCAAAGATATTCTCAACTTCGCGGCTGCTCAAAAGGTCTTTGACGTTCTGCGTGATGGCGGTTGGGATCCCGCCCCATTTACGAAAGCGCTTCCAAATTTCCACGGAATAGGCGGCGGTTTGTTCCTCTTTGAGGAGCAAATGAAACTCGTCCATGTAGTAGCGGGTGGATTTCTTTTCAGCCCGGTTTATGGTTACTCTGTTCCACACCTGATCCTGCACAATGAGCATCCCCAGCTTTTTAAGCTGCTTCCCAAGCTGCTTGATGTCAAAGCAGACAAGGCGGTTTGAAAGCTCCACATTGGTACGGTGGTTAAAGACATTCAGGCTGCCCGAAACGTAAAGCTCCAATGCCGCCGCCACCCGCGCCGCTTCCGGCTCCGGCTGTCTTAAAAGCTCGTCGTAAAGGTCGCCGAGGATCGGCATTTTCGCCGGGTCGGGGGCGGCTAAAAACGGGCGGTACACGTTTCTTACGCTGCGGTCAATGACGGTCTTTTCCACGGGCATCAGCCCCTCCTTGCCGCCGATGACAAGCTCACAGAGGGAAAGGAGAAAGTCGCTTTTCAGCGCAAGGGGGTTGTCGTCCTCGCTGTAATTGAGGTTAATATCCATAGGGTTGACATACTGGGTGCTTGTGGGGGAAATGCGGATCACCTGTCCGTGCAGGCGGCGCACAAGGGGGTAATACTCCGCTTCCGGGTCGCAGATGATAATGTCGTCGTCGGTAATGAGAAAAGCGTTTGTGATTTCCCGCTTCGCCGCAAAGCTCTTGCCGCTTCCGGGGGTGCCGAGGATCAGCCCGTTGGGGTTTTTAAGCCGCTTGCGGTCACAGAGGATCATATTGCTTGACAGGGCGTTTAGCCCGTAATAGAGTGCCGCGCCCCGCTGAAAAAGCTCCTGCGTGATAAAGGGAATGAAAATCGCGGTGCTTGATGTGGTAAGCCCCCGCTGGATGGGGATCAGGTTCTCGCCCAGCGGAACAGAGGACATCAGCCCCGCCTCCTGCTGGTAGTCAAGGCGGGTGAGAGCGCAGTTGTATTTCTGCGCGATGCCCGCCGCTGCGAATATGTCATTTTCCAGCTTTCGCTTCGTGTCCGCCATATTGACCACAAGGAAAGTCAGGAGAAACATTCGCTCGTTGCGGCTCTGTAAGTCCTGCAAGAGGTTTTTTGCTTCGCCGCCGAACATGGCAAGGTCAGAGGGGATGATGTCCATATCGTAGCCGCTGCGTACCGCTTTCTTTTGTTCCTCGATTTTCATTTTATCAAGGTCGGTTATCTTGCGCTTGATGGTCTTGATGGCTTCGGTCTGGTCGATGCTCTTGATATGGAGATTGACGACGATCCCCGTTTCAAGGTCGAGAATATCCGCAAGCATACGGTCGTTCAGCTCCGGCGCAAGGATTTCAAGGAAGCTGACCGCGCCGATTTTGCGTCCCATGCGGAAATGTCTGCCCTCGCCGAAACGGAACGAGGACGGGGCGATAAAGTCCTTTGTGGTAAGCCCCGACGGGGTGAGCCAGTCCCAAGAGAAACGGAACGGTTCTCCCTCCGGGTGGAATACGCTGTGCAGGGCTTCCAGCCGTTCATAGCCCGTCATGGGGCGGGCGGCTGCGCCCAGCACCTTAAAATTATTCAGTATGTCGGTTTCGATACGGGCAAGCCGCGCCTTTGCCGCGTTCAGATTGTCCGCTTCCACGGAAAAGGTAATGTACTTTGACTTTACAAAGCCGTTGTTGCCCTTTGCAAGCTGATGTTTCAGCATATCCGCGTATTCGGTGCGGATGGAATTGAAAGCGTCGTTTTGCGCGGGGATCGCAACGACCTCCTCCGCGCCGCCGCTGCGCGTTCCCCGGTTGATAAAGGAAAGCTGCACACTAACGGTCGCGTCAAAATAGTTGAGAAAGTCGCACCAGTTTTCAAAAATGGCGGTCTTATCGTCTGCCTGCGCAAGCTGGTAGTTGATGTCGTCGTAGGCAATGCTCTTGGAGTATTTCTTTTCCGTAACCTTGCAGATACCGTCCGGGTACATGGCAAGATACGGTATGGTCTGCTGCGCGGTGTGCGCCTTTCCGTCGCCCTTTGCCGCTCGGATCAGGGCGGCGATTTCCTTTTTCTCGGCGCGGGTGAGCTTACGCCTGTTTCCTGCGTGTTTTGCGTTTGCCGTTGACAATAGCCGATACCTCCTTTTCAAGTTGTCTTTGCCGTTCGAGGACGGCATAGAAGTTTTCCGTCTGATAGGGTCTTTCTTTCGGACGGATAAATTTTGTCTGTATGATGTTCTTAATCAGCGTTTCAAGGGGCTGCCCGTGCTTTTCGTACATGGCAAACAGAAAGCAGGGCAGCATAACGAGGATCATCACGAACGCCGCAAGGCTTGTGCCTGTACTGCCTTTGAGCAAAAAGAAAAGCGGCAGTCCAACAAGGAGCGCCGCCGCAAAGAATATGAGCTGCCTTTTGGTAAGGTTAAAGACAACCTTTGTCTTTATGCGTGATAGGTCTTTGGGAACGGGTACATACGCCATAGAAAAATCTCCTTTCGTTACATTTCAATACTGTTTGGGAGTTCGTTGCCCCATATATCCCACCCCGGCGTTTTCTGTCGGGCAAACAGCTCAATACGGGGCAAATCCCCCATAAGGGCAACGATTTTTTCCCGCGCTGCATCCGGCTTTTTGCTGTGCTGCTCTATGGGGCTGATAAGAAACTGATGTACGCCCGCCGACTGCCGCTTGGGTTTGCCCTTGGTCGCCAGCAGACAGATTTCCGCGTTGCTGCGCGTCCAATAGCCCATACCGTAAAACCAGGACGGGCTTTTGCGGTTACGTTTGAGCCAAACGAACGCCACCGTCCGATACCGAAAGCCCCATGCGCGGATCAGCCGCAGAGCTTCGGGAAGCTGCGGAAAGGTCGCCCACAAAAACAGGGCGCAGTCCTTCGCCGCCAGCTCCGGCACAGGCAGGGCGCACAGCTCGTCAATGCTCATGGTGGGATAGTGCTTTTCCGCTGCGCCCTGCACCTTGCTCCGTTCATACCGCCACGGGGGATCTGCGTAAATAACGCTGTATTTCTTGGTGATGGAAAACCTCCTTTTAATGTGCATGGAATAATGATTTTGCCAGTGCGCCGGATTTCAAAAGGTTAAAGCAAAGCAGCACCGTATAGGCTGCGATGGAGAATATCGCGGTGTGCAGATTATCCGCTATAACCATGTTGTTTACCAAAACCGCGTAAATGCCGACGCATATCATAATGAGGAAGCCTTGAAAGCCGAGGGCAAACAGGCCTTTTAAGTAGTTGTTTCCGATTTGCCCCCATTCCCGGTTTGTCATGGTGGCGAATGGGATAGGCGATACGGAGCAGTACAGGTAAATCTCAATCATACGCCCGTACAAAACAACCGTTATCAGCACCGACATGATTTTCATGCAAAGGCTGACAAGGCTTGTTTCGAGCATAAGCAAGAGCAGTTCGGGGATTTCCATTGCGTCAAGCCCGGCTTGCATGGACGAGAGCGCGGCGGCAACATCAATGCTGGTGCTGCCGCCGATCACGCCCGCCGCGCCGGAAACAATGTGCTGCGCCATGTCGAATACCGCCATAGTGATGTCAAAGGTATGCGTGACGATAAACACCGCAACGAACGCTTTGAAAAACCACTTAAAGAACATGAACGTGTCGATGTCGTGCATATTGTTCTTTTCCGTTACCATGCTGATTAGCTCCACGCATAGAACGTAGGTAATAACAAGCCCCGCAATGGGGACGATCACATTTTCTGATAGCGTCTGTATCATGGAAAAAATGCTTGCGTTCCACCCCTGCGGGGTCTTGCCTACCTCGGCGGCAATCGTACCGACCTTTTCGTTTACGTCCCCGAACATAGTTGACAGATTTCCGTTGATCGCTCCGATCAGGATTTCCTTGATCCATTCGTTAATCGCGTCAAGTATGCTCTGCATAGGACATTACCGCCGCTTAACCGAACAGCCCTTTGAGCAGGGGAACGAGAACGCCGCCAATCAAGGCAACGCCGCCGCCCGCCATAAGCTGTTTTATCCCCAATTAGGTGTAAAACTCT
>OIZL01000896.1_pt1 | contig 18908 bp, 14 predicted proteins | sample 1588541 | NCBI WGS metagenome assembly OIZL01 (sample SAMN03283285) | human gut metagenome | biome: human-associated habitat; material: feces | host: Homo sapiens | place: Peru | collected 2012 | reverse complement strand
TTGAGGCGGTAGCCGCCGTGCTTTCCCTGCACGCCGTCCACCAGCCCGCCCTTCGTCAGCGCGGGCATGATCTGCTCCATATATTTTTTGGAAATGCCCTGCCGCGTGGCGATCTCGTGCATCGGGACGAAGCCGTCCCGCGTATGCTGCGCCAAATCGAGCAGAACCCGCAGCGCGTATCTGCCGCGCGTTGAAACTATCATATCCGTTCCCTCCGTTCAGACAATGCGCCCTCCGCCGACTACGATGTCGCCGTCGTAGACCACGGCGGCCTGTCCCCTCGTGATTGCCCGCTGCGGCGCGTCGAACACGATGCAGTCCCAGCCGCGCTGCTGCATCAAATAAGCAGCGGCCGAGGAATCCACGCCGCCGCTCATTGCGATGAGTGCTTTTTTCATTCGATACAGTGCGGGCAGGTCTGACAGTCGCCGAACTCGCAGGCATCATAGGCGATGCCGTGGCGGTCGTAATAGTCCTTGACCGCCGCGCGGATGGCCTCCTCGGCCAGCACAGAGCAGTGCAGCTTGTGCGCGGGCAGACCGTCAAGCGCTTCGGCGACCGCCTTGTTCGACAGCGTCAGCGCCTCGGACACGGGCTTACCCTTGATCATCTCCGTCGCCATTGAGCTGGAGGCGATCGCCGAACCGCAGCCGAACGTTTCAAACTTCACGTCCGTGATGATATCGTTGTCGATTTTCAGGTAAATTTTCATAATATCGCCGCATTTCGCGTTGCCGACCTCGCCGACGCCGTCCGCGTTCTCAATCACGCCGACGTTGCGCGGATTTCTGAAATGGTCCATGACGGTTTCACTGTACAGTGCCATTGTTGCTCTCTCCTTTACAGTACAAATTCTTTCTTTCCGCTGACCTTATCGTGCCAGAGCGGGGACATATTTCTCAGGTAATCGACGACCGCCGGGATTTCGCGCAGCATGGTGTCGATCTCGGCCTCGGTCGTTTCCTCGCTGATGGTCAGGCGCAGCGAACCGTGCGCGATCTCATGCGGGCGGCCGATGGCCAGCAGAACGTGGCTGGGGTCGAGCGAGCCGGAGGTGCAGGCCGAGCCGGACGAGGCGCAGATGCCCTTGTCGTCCAGAAGCAGCAGCAGGCTCTCGCCCTCGATGCCCTCAAAGCAGAAGTTCACATTGCCGGGCAGCCGGTGGACCGGGTCGCCGTTCAATGTACTGTGCGGCACCTTGGCCAATCCTTCGATCAGGCGGTCACGGAGCTTCGTAACATAGACGGTATTCTCCTGCATTCGATCGCACATATCTTGCAGCGCCGCGGCCATGCCGACGATGCCGGGAACGTTTTCCGTTCCGCCGCGTTTGCCGCGCTCCTGTGCGCCGCCCTCGATCAGGTTGGTCAGCAGGATACCCTTGCGGGCATACAGCACACCGACACCCTTCGGGCCGTGGAATTTATGCGCCGAGAGCGAGAGCATATCAATGTTCTGCTCTGCCACATTGATCGGCAGATGACCCGCCGCCTGCACGGCATCGGTATGGAACAGCACGCCGCGCTCCCGGCAGACCGCGCCGATCTCCGCGATGGGCAAAACGGAGCCGATCTCGTTGTTGGCGTACATCGTCGTGACGAGGCAGGTGTCGGGCCGGATGGCATCGGCGACCTGCTGCGCAGTGATGTTGCCATAGCTGTGAACGTCCAGCAGCTCGATCTCGAAGCCCTGACGGCGCAGCTTGTCGAGCGTGTGCAGGACGGCGTGATGCTCAAAGGCGGTGGAAATGATGTGCTTCTTGCCCTTCTTTGCGCCGAGGGCCGCCGCCGAAAGAATGGCCTGATTGTCAGCCTCGCTGCCGCCGGAGGTGAAGTAAATTTCCTTGGCCGAGCAGCCGAGACAGGCAGCGACCCGCTCCCGCGCCGCCGTCAGGGCTTCGTTGGCCCGCTGGCCGGCGGAGTGCAGGCTGGAGGGGTTGGCATAAATCGTATCAAAATAGGGCAGCATCGCGTCGATCGCCGTACGGCTCATTTTCGTCGTCGCGGCGTTGTCCGCGTAAATGGTGGGTTGCAGCAAGGATGTTCTCCCCTTTCTATCGTTCGTTGCACGGATAATTTGCCTATCCGTTTGGTGGGTAATTAAAGGATAGCACTTTTTACCTAGTTTGTCAATAGGCTTTTTTAATTTGTCAAATTTCAGAAAGAAATTATTGACAAACGATAAATTTTGTGCTAAGCTATCCACACAAAACCGCATCGGAGGGCTTGAAATGCAATGAAAAAGGGTTCTGTCTATTGTTCTATGATTTTTGTCGTCCTATTCAGCCTTGCGCTGATCGCGCTGCTGTTCTTCGCACCGCGCATTATGGCGCTGTACGCCGCGTGGCGACTGATCTCGGCAGCGGTTTCCGGCGTTGTGCTGGCGGCGTTCTATGTGTCCGCCCTGCCCGCCGCCATTTCGCTGGTCTGTCTGTTCCTGCTGCTGAAAAATTTGCTGGCGGAGCAGCCGTTTCTGCGCCGCAACTGCACGTTGATCGGCACCGTTTCGTGGTGCTGCGTGGCCGTAGCCGCCGTGACGCTCGTCGCGGGCTTCTGGTATATGCCGCTGCTGCTGGTCACGGCAGCGATGGTGTTCATCTTCCTCATTCTGCGCATCGTTCGCCGCTGCTTTGAGGCCGCGCTTGCGCTCAAGGAAGAAAACAACCTGACGATCTGAGGTGGGCATATGGCGATCATTGTAAATCTCGACGTGATGATGGCAAAGCGCAAGATCTCGTCCGGAGAGCTTGCGGAAAAAATCGGCATCACCCCGGCAAATCTGTCCATTCTGAAAACCGGCAAAGCGCGGGCCATCCGCTTTTCCACGCTGGAAAGCATCTGTAGGGTTCTGCGCTGTCAGCCGGGTGACATTTTAGAATATCGAGAGGAGGATATCTCATGAACGAAGAAAATCGACCGGAGGAGCTTCCCCGGGAGCAGCCCCAGCCGGAAATAACGCCCGAAGCGCCCAAGCCCCTCGCCTCGCCGCTGTACGGCCGCACCTACGCCCCCGCGTCGGAGCCGAGCTATTTTACAACGGGGCGGCGGGAGCTTGGATATGCGGTTTTTCTGCTGCTGGCCTGCCTGATGGCGGTCGATGGGTTCCTCTGGACCGCGACGGGGCTGCTGGCCTCGGCCGCGTGTGTGGCGCTGGCGTTGATCGGCGGCTGCTATCTGCTGCGCGGCGGCAGACGGTGGAGCTGTTACGGAATCTTCTGTTACGCGGCATATCTAGCCTGCGCACTCACCTTCGTCCTGACCGACAGCGGCGCGGCGGATTTCCCAATGGTGCTGCTGATGGTCCTACTGGCCGCCGTCGCCATGCTGGAGCGCACAGGACTGCGGCAGTATACCGACGGCAGCTTCCGCTCGATTGCGGACCTTTGCTATATGGTGTTCGCGCTGACCTTCGGCAAGATCGGGCAGGCGTTTTACACGCTGTTTCACCGCGACGGCGGCGAAAAGCGGCGCATCGGCAGCGTGCTGCTGGGCATCCTCATCGCCGTACCGGTCCTGTTCGTCATTCTCCCGCTGCTGATCTCGTCCGACGTGGCCTTTGCGGCAATGCTGGAGCGCTGGCTGGCAATCGATCGGTTCAGCGAGCTGGTCGGCGTGCTGATTCTCGGTTTTTTCCTGTTCGTTCTGCTGTTTGGTCGGCTGATTTCCCTGCCGCGCGTCAAGCGGAGCGCCCCTCCGGCCAGCCTCTGCGGCGGGCTGGAGCCGACAGTGGTCATATCCTTCCTCGCCGTAATCTCGGCAGTCTACGCGTTGTATCTGTTCTCGCAGCTTGCGTATTTCTTCAACGCCTTTTCCGGACTGTTGCCGAAGGAATTTACTGTTGCTGAATACGCGCGGCGCGGCTTCTTTGAAATGACGCTTATCAGCGCCTTGAATCTGGGCCTGATCTTCCTCGCGCACCTGGTCTGCCGGAAAAAGGACGGCAGAACGCCGCTTGCCGTACGGCTGCTGAGCCTGTTTTTGTGTGTTTTCTCGCTGATTCTGTCCGTCACGGTGCTTTCCAAGCTGCGGCTTTATATCGCCTCGTTCGGCATGACGAAGCTGCGCATTCTGACCTCGGTTTTCACCGTTTTTCTGATGATCGTATTTCTTGCCGTCGCGCTGCGGCTGTTTTTCCGGCGTGTCCCGTATATGAAGATCGCATTCGCGGCTGCCGCTGTGCTGACACTCGTCAGCGCCTACGCCGACACCGACCGCGTGATTGCGCATTATAACGTCGATGCCTATCTCACCGGCAAGCTCGACACCATCGACATGGAGTCGCTGAAATGGCTGCATTCCGACGCGATCGTCGAGGATGTGCTGCGTCTTGTCGATGTCCCCGATGCCGAGGTCGCGCAGCAGGCAAAGGAGCTGCTCACTGACCACGCCAACCGCCTGTTTGAGCTGCGCGAAACCGCAGACGGCGGCACGTATACCGCCTACGGCGACTGGCGCTCGTGGAATACCGTGGAATCCAACGCCCGCGAGCTACTGACCGCGCATTATGACGAATATTATCAACCCGAAGTCGAATAACAGTGAAGCTCATCCCCGGCGGCCGTCCCAAGACGCGCCGCCGGGGATTTTGAGCGTATCTCCCCTGTCTGTCATTGCGAGGAGCGAAGCGACGTGGCAATCTCACGCTGGAAGTTCCGTATTCGCCGAAATCTATCGAATCTCGCGAGATTTCCGCGACCCCTTCAGGGCCGGCCGTCAAGCGGAGTGGCCGTATCCATAAGGCGGCAAAACCGCCAACGGCTACGACATCGCAATGACATAATCGGAGTTTTTTGACAGTCTGTATCCCCGGCGGCCATTGCAGCCGGGGATCATCTATGCTCAAACACAAAAACTGCGGCGCACCCGGTATGGATGCACCGCAGAATTTTTGTTGTTTACTTCTCGGGTTCCGTCTCGTTCAGCGCCTTGAGCATCTTGTGGTAGCGCGTCATCATCGTCGCGACCTCAGCACGGGTGGCGTTGTTCTGCGGATTGAAGTTGCCCTTGTCGTCGCCGAGGATCAGCTTGATCGCAACGGACCACTTGACGGCATCGACCGCGTAGTCGGAAACCTTCGCAGCATCCTTCAGGGTCTTGGTGATGTCCGTGGTGGAGGTCACGTCGAAGCCCTCGACGGTCTTGGAGTAGCGGAAGAAGATCGTGACGATCTGCTCACGGGTGATGCTGTCGTTCGGAGCGAAGTGGGTCGGATCCATGCCGTTGACGACCTTGTTGTTATACGCCCAGTTAACTGCGGCGGTATACCATGCGCCCGCGGGAACATCCGCAAAGACCTTGCTGCTGGTATCGGTATAGTCCGGCGAGCCGGCGATACGCCACAGGACGGAAACGAACTCCGCTCTGGTCATATCGGCATTCGGGTCAAAGGTCATTTCCGAACGGCCGTTGAACAGGCCCTCATGGACGGCGTAGTCCACCTCAGGTGCAAACCAGTCGCTGCTGTTGACATCGCAGAAGGTCAGGTCATATTTGGAGATTCTGCCGCACTTGGAGCAGACGTAGTAGACCGTGCCGTCGGCAGCGGTGGTCTTAACGTTGGAGTGACCGGAGGAGCGGCTGCTGTAAACGGTCTTTTCCTCGCCGCATTCGCACTTGTAGAGCTTTTCGCCCTGCACGCCGCAGGTGGCCTTGACGACCTCGGTCATCGTAACCTTATGCTCCTCGCCGGTCTTGGTGTCGAAGTGGTAGGTGTCGTCGCCGAGGGTGAACCAACCGGTCTTATACTCGCCGCCGAGGAAGTACATATTCTTGCCGCTCTTGGAGTCGGTCGCCCAGCCGGTGTATTCCTTCGGAGCTTCCTTGCCGCAGCCGGCATCCTTGCACAGCAGAACCTTGTTCGTGCGGTCGTAGACGTAGTGGTGCTCGGGCTCAGGATCGGGCTTGGGATCCGGCTTGGGATCCGGCTTGGGATCCGGCTTGATCTCCTTAGAGAAGGAGTCGATCTCGGTACCGTCCACATCATAGGCCTTGACAGTGAACTTCGTGGCCGTTGCCTCGACCATCATGTACAGCGCAGTGTATTCCTGCGTGACCTTCACGAAGTGGAAGTCAGGGTTATCCACTGCCTTGTAGTTCAGGTTACGGGACTTCTCGCCGAGGTCGCCGCAGATAAAGTAGGTGGTGCCGTCGTCAACGACCTTGCCGCCGGTCATCTGATCGGTGCGGGCATAGGAGTGGTCATGGCCGGAGAATACAAAGTCGATGCCGGCCGCGTCAAAGGCAGGCACAAGGGTCTTCTGATACTTATCGGTTGCGGCGTTGACGTTGGTGTAGTAGGTCGGCTCATGGATGGAAACGACCTTCCATGCGCACTTGGTCTTGGCGGCATCCTCCTTGATCCACGCGGCAACCGCGTCGAGGTCCTTCACGCCGTTGTTGATGACGGCAATGTAGACATTGCCCATCTCATAGGAGTAGCACTCTTCGCTCGGCAGGCCGAAGATTTTCTTCGCATTCTCGCCATTGGAAGCGCCGTAGTACTCATGGTTGCCCAGCACGTGGATGATCGACTTGTCGGCAATGGGGCTGGCCTGGAGGATGTCAAGGATCTGTGCATAGTGGATGTAGTTATCACCGTTGTCGATAAAGTCGCCGGCCTGCAGACCAAAGTCAACATTCTCCTTGCCGATAGCTTCAAGGACGGTGTTAAGGTAGCCGATGGCATCGGCGTCCTCCTCGGGCTTGCCGGTCATCTGGGTATCGCCCATGATGAAGAACTTGGTGGTTTCCTTGGCGGTCTCCGCCTCGGTGCGGAAGGTCATCGCCTCGGACCAACCGTTCTCGCTGCCGTCGCCGACCCAGAAGTAATAGGTCGTGTCGGGCGTTAGGTTCGTCAGGGTCACGGTGTTGAGACTTGCCACGTTGTTGGTCGTTGCGAACGGAACAAGGGTCGTTTCGCCGCGAACAGTGCGGTAGTCCGTATCCGGGCCAAGGCCACGCTTGAGCGCCTTGTATTCGGCCTCGGTCATGTAGCGCAGATAGGACTTCTCACGCGCAAGGTTTGCGTTGGAGAACCAGGAGATGGTGTGCTCAGTGGCACGGTTGGCCGTGATCGGATGCTGCACGGAAACAGGCAGATCATCCTCGTTGCCGGCGTAGCCGTAAACCATCGCCTTGGCCTGGAAGGACAGGCCCTTTTCGCTGCTGGCCGTGATGGCAAACTCGGTGCCGACTGCCAGCTCCTTCATGGCCTCGGTGGTCAGCACGCCGTTTTCGCCGGTCTTGCCGATCTCGGTGCCATTGAGGAACACGGCAACGTCCGCGGCGGGCTTGCCGTCCACGTCATAGACGGTAATGTCGCAGGCGCGGCCAAAGGCCATCGTGCCGATCTGGATCGTGTAATATGCGGTAACGGGCAGGGCGGTGTAGCCATAGGCGGCCGTGCCGGTCTTGCCGTTCGTGTCCTTGAAGGAGATGTTGGTCACGCGGTACTTGAGGTAATCGACCTCAGGATCGACCGTCGTCGGAATGGCGAAACTGACGGTGGCAATGTCGCCGGTCATGCCGCCCTCCTTGGTGGCCTTGAGGGTCAGAGCGCCCTTCTTAAAGCCGGTGGGCTTGAATTCAAACTCGCCGGTCACGCCCTCTGCAAAGGTGACCACGGGAGCGCCGTAGGTTGCGCCGCCCGCCGTCGTCGTGGGTGTGCCGAAGTCGGTGTTGACGTCGATGACGGTCATTTCGACCTCGTTCACGCTGCCGGTCGCGGTGAGCTTCATTTCATAGGTGCCGCCGAGGGTGACAACGCCGTTGCCGCCGAAGGTGACCTGCGCCTGAGATGCAGTCTCGGTCTTCACGGTGAAGTCGCGGGTCTGCTCGACCATGTTGCCGCCGCCGTCGGTGATCTGAACCTTGATGGTGTGGTGGCCGTCGCCGAGGGTGGTACGGGTCACAGCCTTGGCCTCGTCGCCGTCGACCGCAATGCTCACGCCGTCAATGAAGAACGCAGTCGCCGCAGCGTCAACGCCCTTGCGGTTCTGGCTCTCGGGGTCATGGAAGGCTGCAACAATCTCGACGTTGCCGGTGGTGAGCACCGTGGAGCCGTCCATTTCCAGCTCCGTGCCGTTGACGGAGATAGAGTCAATCGTGGGGTTAATGAGGTCGTCAAGGTTCGTGCCGTAGACAAAGCGGTAGTCGTCGTAATACAGCGTACCGTTGAAGCGGCCCTCGCCGGCAGCCGGCGTGTAGCTCAGCCAGAACAGGCCCTCGCCCTGCCGGATCTTCAGCGGGTGCTCCGCGCTGATGTTGTTCTGGATGCCGTCCTCGGTCAGCTTGGCATAGCAGTACATCCAGCCAACCCAGTCGATCGTGTTGATTTCCTCTTCCTTACCGTTGACCATCGTCTTATGAACGAGCTTCAGATTCTTCGTCGAATAGCCGCCGCCATTCCAGACGCCGATGTCCGCCCAGACATTGTAGCGCGGCGTGCCCTCCGGCGCATAGATCCAAACGCCGACCTCCGTCGGATAGCCGTCGATGTTGATTTCATCGCCGCAGTAGCGGATGTAGAAGTTCGAGTTGGAGCTGTTGTCGAAGGAGGTGTAGTCGTAGTTCAGCTCCAGCGCATAGTCGCCGGAACGGACCTGCGCACCGTCCTCGCGGCTGGTGGTCTTTACCGCGCCGACGCCGTAGGCCTTGATCGAGTTGTTCGGCCAGAGGTAGTAGGTATAGCCGTTTTCGTGGAAAATCGGCGCTGCCGGGACAGCAGTATCATAGTTGCCCGTGAAACGGAACGGAGCGGTCAAATGGCTCCAGGTCGGGCCGTCGGGGCTATAGGTGCCGCCGGTAATAACGTCCATTTCGGGAACATTGCCGCGGTAGCCCTCGGTAACGCCGGCATCGACGTAGGAGTCCTTGCCCCAGTGGTAATGCGCACCGGTCAGCGGACCGTTTTCGTTCGGCTCGAAATTCTGCACGACGACCGGCATCTTGCCGATCTCAACCTTGATGGAGGCCGTCAGCTCTGTACCGTCCTGTTTGGTGTAAGCCACGGTGACGGTACCGTTCACGCTGCTGTCAAAGCTGCCGCTGTGGAAGGTATTGCCATTCATCGTGCCGAACTGTTCGTCGGTAACGCCCTCCGTCGCAGATTTCAGCTCCCATGTAAAGTCGCCGACCTTATAGTGGATGTTTCGCTGCGCGCGCTTGGCGTTCAGGCCAAGATTGGAGTCTGAATTAAAGTCGAGGGAAATGGACGCGCCGGTGAAGTATAGCTCGTCAATGTCAGCAATCTCGATCGTCGTGCTGCCATAAACAGTGGTTCCCTTCTGGAGTGTGACCGTCACGTCGCCGGTGAAGCCCGCTGCCGCCGTGAACAGACCGGTGTTACGGTCGATGGAGCCGGCCTTGCTGGGCGTAACGACCCAGCCGAGGTCGGCAGGGATTGTCGCCGTGCCGCCTGCTTTATCGACACCGTAGGCCTTGAATTGGACGGAAGAACCGGGGGTATAAAGCTCGTTTTTCGGATAAACGGAAGCGTGGTCAAAGCTGCCGTCGGAGGCCTCAGTGGAGACCATCAGCAGCGTGGAGGCCACGGTGCGCTCCGGGCCGTCGGAGGGAGAGTTACGGACGACAAGATCCGTCGTGCCCTCGCGGACAGAGGCATAGGTCGCAGAGCCGCCGCCATCGAGATAGATGGCGTCAACGCAGCCCTCGTTGAGCAGGAGGTCCGCCAGCTCATAATAGCTCATGCCCACAGAGTACGGTGCCTGTCTGCCGTCGGCCACAACGGTGACGAGCGTGCCGTCGGCCTTGAGCGCGATGCAGTTACGGGGGTTCCGGTCGTGGTCGTTGGGGTCGGCCACAACCTGGCCGTTGCGGATGATGAAGAACGGTCCGGAGACCGCCTCCAGAACATCAGAGGTATCCGTGCCATAGTCGCGAATGGCAAACGTGCCGTCCTTCAGAACCGCAAAATACGGCTCCTGAATGCCGCCATTGCTGGTCTGAACAACATTTCCCTCCATGATCAGGTAGCCCAGCGGCTGGAGGGTCTGCATGTTATAGTAGTCACCGTTGGTCGCGAAGATGACCTTCTCGCCGGTGGCTTCTTCATAGGCCTTGGCCTGATCGGTGGTCTTCTGCATTCCCCACGTCAGGTTCTTGGCAACCTCGGCGCGGGAGGCGGGCGTGCTGTCCTTGGTGTAGTAGCCCTTATAGGACGCCTTGAAGGTGACCTTTGCATTCGGCGCTACCGTCGTCATAAATGCAGCAACCTGATTGTTGCCGGTGGCGTCGTTGAGCAGGATGTTCGACTCGGTAACGCCGTTGGTAATCTGATAATCCGTCTGCGAGATCAAATACTTGCCGGTCGGCGGCGTGATCTTCCGCTCCTCCTCATCCCGCGCCGCAAACACGGCGGGAACGAGCGCGGCCAGCATCGCCAGCGTCAGCAGCAAGCAAATGATTCTCTTTCCTAATGCTCGTTTCATTGTGTAACCTCCTGTTTTTCTTTTGGAAGCCCAAAGGCAGAGCTTCCCTGTTCTGCCGCAGCTATTCTAGCATAATAGAACAGCATTGTCAACACGCAATTTGACACGCAGCAACGTTAAAAAACAGCACGATCTATACAATCGCGCATTGTCATTATGGCACAGTTCCGTCAAATTGTCAAGCCATAGTAAAATTTGCGTAAGGTCCGGAAAAGAAGTTGAATTTTTTCCCGAATCCTGCTATACTCAGCTCAAACGTTTCTACGTTTATAAAACTATCAATTTGAGAGGCTGAAAGTATGAAACATTTTCTGAAGTCCCTGATTGCCTGCCTGCTGGCGCTTTCCGTCGTGCTGAGCATGACGGCGCTGGTCAGTGCGGACAACGAGCCGCTGAAGTTCTCTGCGCTCTATGTTCTCGCCGACAGTGCGCACGAGAATGTCCGCGTTCTCCCCCAGACCATCGGGGAAACGCAGTATCTTTTCCTCCCGGCGAACATGACGGCGAAGGAAACGGTGCTGTACTTTGAAACAAACGTTGCCGGCGCATCCGTTACTGCCAAGGGCGCCGCTGCCTCCGCAGAGATCCTCTCCGGCAAGGCGTTCGACCTGACCACCCTGTGCGGCGCGGGCAACACCTACGCACTGACGCTGACGGCCAAGGCCGGAGCGCAGACCGCCGAGCAGGCACTCACGCTCGTGCCGACAGACGGCATCGCCTCGATGTATCTCGTCAGCGACGATCCGGTCGAGCATGGCCGCGCATGGGTCGAATCCAGTCCCACCAAGAGCAACAAGGCTACCGGCGCAATGCTCATGACCGATGCCGCCGGCGCAACGGTCTACGACGGCAAACTGACGCAGATCAAGGGCCGCGGAAACTCCACTTGGCTGGCCGAAAAGAAGCCCTATCAGATCAAGATCAAGGACAAGACCGACCTGCTGCAAACCGGCGAAAAGGCCAACGCTGCCAAGACATGGGTCCTGCTGACGAACGATGCCGACCCCTCCCTGCTGCGCAATAATGTCGTTTACGATCTGTCCGTTGCGATGCAGATCAACCCCGGCATCGAGTGCCGCCCCGTGAACCTCTACTATGACGGCGAATACCGCGGCGCTTATCTGCTGTGCGAAAAGGTGCAGATCAATAGCGGCCGCGTGGACATTGCCGACCTCGAAGGCGCGATTGAAGAAGCCAACCCCGGCACTGATTTCGACTCCCTGCCCGTTAAGACTGCCATCACCGCCAACGGTGCGACCTATCACTACTGCGAAGGCGTGAAGGACCCCGAAAATATCACCGGCGGCTTCCTGCTGGAGATGGATAGCGGAATTCGCGCCCAACAGGAGGTCTGCTACTTCACCACCGCAAGAAGTCAGAACGTCGTCGTCAAGAGTCCGGAATTTTGCAGCAAGGCCACGATGGATTACATTGCCTCCTGGTATCAAGACTATGAAGACACGGTCTACAACGGCGGTAAGCACCCGACCAACGGCAAGACGATTGCCGACTATGCCGATGTCAATAGCATTGCGCAGTGCTACATCGTCAATGAGCTGACCAAAAACCCCGACGGCTACCGCTCCTCCTCGTACTTGTATAAGGATGTGGATTCCACCGTCTGCAAGATGGGGCCAATTTGGGACTACGACCTGAGCTTCGGCATTAGCTGGGGTGAATTTGGCCCGAACTGCGCCAATCCGGAGGAGTATTTCACGCTCCGCAGCGGCTTCGGCGCGGCGCTGTATCAGATTCCCGAATTCCGTCAGGCCGTCCATGATATTTATCTGAATACCGTTGCGCCGATTCTGACGAACGTCCTCTGCGCGGAAAAAACGCCCGAGAACGCCGGCGCAATACAGAGTCTGAACGACTACATGGCCGAGCTGCGCAGCGCAGCCGCCGCCAACGGCATCCTCTGGGGGACCGACATTCCTGCATGGGAGGCCAACATCAATGCCCTCCGCGCCTATATCCTCACCCGCAACACGTGGCTCTCGGCCCAGTACGAAAAATGGAGCGCCACAGGCACCCCGGAATCGCTGGGCTACGTCGATGTCGCGCAGACCGACTGGTTCTATGAGGACATCATGAAGGCAACCGAGTACGGCATCCTCAACGGCATGGACTACGGCATCTTCGCCCCGGGAAACCAGACCACCCGTGCGCAGGCAACGAAGGTCCTGTTCGCCATTTCCGGCTCCGTGCGCTATCCGTTTGAGAAAATTTTCAGCGATGTCTACAGCTACGACTGGTTCTACCCCGCCGTGATGTGGGCCAACAAGGAAAGCATCGTTCTCGGCTATGAGGACGGCACCTTCCGCCCGGAGAATAACATCACGCGGCAGGAATTCATCACGCTGCTATACCGCTATCTTGACGAGCCGGCCGTCAAGAGCGACAAGCTCTCCGCGTTTAAGGACAGCGCCTCCGTCGCTGCCTACGCCCGCAGCGCCATGCGCTGGGCCGCAGAAAACGACGTCCTGCGCGGCTATGAGGACCAGACCATCCGCCCGGAAAACAACATGACCCGTGCGGAAATGGCCGCCCTCATCGTCCGCTTCTACGAAAACTTCGTCGTAGAAAGCTCCGTCACGGATAAATAACCCCGCTTTTTCAACAGCGCCGCATTGGGGCTTGACCCCGGTGCGGCGCTTGCTGTATAATAGGCGCAGGAAGGAAGGTTTCTATGGATGTTTTTGAGCGCGACACGCGCTATCTTGCACATACCTACCGCCGCTTCCCGCTGGAGATTGCCGGCGGGCAAGGCTCCATCGTCCTCGGCGGCGACGGGCGGGAATATATCGACCTCGGCAGCGGCATCGCCGTGAACATTTTCGGCCTGAACGACCCCGCGTGGAAGGCAGCGGTCACGGCCCAGCTCGACCACTTTGCGCATTGCTCCAATCTGTTTTACGCGGAGCCGGTCGTCCGGTTGGCAGAAATTCTCTGCCAACGCACGGGGCTTTCGCGGGTCTTTTTCGCCAACTCCGGCGCAGAGGCAAACGAGTGCGCCATCAAGGTCGCCCGCAAATGGGCCGCGCAGACCAAAGGTCCGGCGTATTACAACATCATCACACTGAAAAACAGCTTCCACGGCCGGACGCTGGCGACGCTGGCAGCCACCGGGCAGGACGGCTATCACAAGGACTATCAGCCCCTGCCGGAGGGCTTCCTCTACGCCGAAGTCGGCGATATCGACGGGCTGGAGCGGCTGATTGCGGAGCATAAGACTGCCGCCATTCTCTTTGAATGTGTGCAGGGCGAGGGCGGTGTCCGTCCCATCGGGCAGGCCTACGCCGACGCGCTGACGGAAATCGCCGCGCGGCATGATTTGCTTCTGATGTGCGACGAGGTCCAGCTCGGCAACGGCCGCAGCGGGCAACTGTACGGCTATATGAATTACGGGCTTTCCCCCGATGTCGTCACGACGGCCAAGGGCCTCGGCGGCGGGCTGCCCATCGGCGCGGCGCTGCTGGGCGAGCGCGTGAAGGACGTCTTGCAGCCCGGCGACCATGGCTCGACCTTCGGCGGCAATCCCGCCATCTGCGCGGGCGGCGTGAGCATCCTCAGCCGCATCGACGAGCCGCTGCTGGCCGGTGTGCGCGAGCGCTCAGCGCTGATTTTCGACACGCTGACCGGCGCGAAGGGTATCGAAAGCGTCGATGGCATGGGCCTCATGATCGGCGTGAAAACGATCTTCCCCGCGCGGGAATTTGCCGAGTGTCTGCTGGACGCAGGTGTCCTCGTCACCACCGCGAAGGACCGCATCCGCCTGCTCCCCGCGCTGAACATCCCCATGGACCGGTTAAAAACCGCATTGCAGCGCCTGTGCGACTGCGCCGCGAAATAATAGGAGGACAACATGAATCTGAAAGGCAAGCATTTTCTGACCCTGCTGGACTTCACCCCCGAGGAGATCACCGGCCTGATTGACCTCGCCGCCGAGCTGAAGGCAAAGAAAAAGGCCGGCATCCCGCACGACACGCTCAAGGGCAAGAGCATCGCGCTGATCTTTGAAAAAACCTCCACCCGCACCCGCTGCTCCTTCGAGGTCGCGGCCTATGACCTTGGGATGCACGTCACCTATCTTGACCCGACCGGCTCGCAGATTGGCAAGAAGGAATCCATCGCCGACACCGCTCGCGTCCTCGGCCGGCTCTATGACGGCATCGAGTACCGCGGCTTCGGCCAGACGATCGTCGAGGAGCTGGCAAAGTACGCCGGTGTTCCCGTCTGGAACGGCCTGACCAACGAATTCCACCCGACGCAGATTCTCGCCGATATGCTGACCATCCGCGAGCATTTCGGCTCCCTCAAGGGCAAAAAGCTCGTTTTCATGGGCGACTGCCGCTATAACATGGCGAATTCCCTCATGATCGGCTGCGCAAAGCTCGGCCTGCATTTCGTCGCCTGCGGTCCGGAGGGCTACTTCCCCGATCCCGCGCTGATCGCCCGCTGCGAGGCCGTCGCTGCCGAAACCGGCGCAACGCTGGCCTTTGAAACCGACCCGATGAAGGCGACCGCCGGTGCCGATGTCATCTACACCGACGTGTGGGTGTCGATGGGCGAGCCGATGGAGGCATGGGCCGAGCGCATCGAGAAGATGCTCCCCTATCAGGTCAACGCCAAGCTCATGGCCAACGCAGGCGAGCACGCCGTGTTCATGCACTGCCTCCCCGCCTTCCACGACCTCAACACCGGCATCGGCAAGCAGATCGGCGAGCAGTTCCACCTTGACGCACTCGAGGTCACCGACGAGGTCTTTGAGGGCAAGCAGTCCATCGTTTTCGACGAAGCCGAAAACCGGATGCACACCATCAAAGCGGTGATGGTGGCGACGCTGGGCAAGTAGCCCCTCGCTGGCGGTCAAATCCCGGATAGCACGGCGCTTATCCGGGATATGGCTCGCCATTTTACGCCATCAGCATCTTCACTACCGCTTTGCGCACCTTCGCCGGGGCGCCTACGGCGCACAGCGGTTTATGCACTTCGCCGGGATAAAACACCACAAAATCCCCTTCGTTGAGGATCACCGTTTTCTCCTGCTGGCCTTCGGCCAGAAAAGCGATGTCTTTCTCCGCCAGCCAGTCGGTCTGCGGCTCTCCAGCCGGCAAGGTACTGAAGGTCATCCCCTCGATGCCGCGGAGCACAATCTGAATATCGAGATAGCGGGCATGGTATTCCGCGCGGCGCGCGGCCTGCGGCTCGGTGGTGTCTTCGGAAATCAGATAAAACAGGTTGTCGCCGTCGATATCGTGTTTACCCAGCGGCGTCGCCTCGCTGACATGGGCGATAACGTGTTCGATAGCCTCGCGCAGCGCGGCCGGCAGCCACGGCTGCAGATGGTGGATATTGCCAATAATCATCGCTTACCTCAAATATAAAACAACATTTCATTTTTGCGTTTTATACCCCCATCGCCGCTGCCATACCAGTACAGTTTCATGGTTCTTTGCGCTGGCGCACTTTTCTGCAGGCAAACGATTACCTGTTTGTGAATGAATCGCTTGATCGTCATAACGGTCTGCGTATAATGCCAGTCGTTTTGCCGGGAGGAAGCATGGCCAATTGCGTACGACATTCTGTCTTAGCGCGTCTGAACGCAGACGCTGGCCTGGCATTTTTCTTTCCGTTGCTCATTGGATTCCCGAAGCCCCTTATTTAAGGGGCTTTTTTTTTGCCCAGGCGTCAGGAGATAAGCATGGCTAACCCGCTATATCAAAAACATATCATTTCCATAAACGATCTCAGCCGCGAAGACCTCGAACTGGTGCTGGCGACGGCGGCAAAGCTGAAAGCCAATCCACAACCCGAGCTGCTGAAGCATAAGGTTATCGCCAGCTGTTTCTTTGAAGCCTCGACCCGCACCCGCCTCTCTTTTGAAACCTCGATGCACCGCCTGGGGGCCAGCGTGGTCGGCTTTTCCGACAGCGCCAACACCTCGCTGGGCAAAAAAGGGGAAACCCTGGCGGATACCATCTCCGTCATCAGCACCTACGTTGACGCCATCGTGATGCGTCATCCGCAGGAGGGCGCCGCGCGCCTGGCGACCGAATTCTCCGGCGGCGTGCCGGTACTGAACGCTGGCGACGGCGCTAACCAGCACCCGACCCAAACCCTGCTCGACCTGTTCACCATCCAGGAGACCCAGGGCCGCCTCGAAAACCTCAACGTGGCGATGGTCGGCGATCTGAAGTATGGCCGTACCGTCCACTCCCTGACCCAGGCGCTGGCCAAATTCAGCGGCAACCGCTTCTACTTCATCGCCCCGGACGCGCTGGCCATGCCGCAATACATCCTCGATATGCTGGATGAAAAAGGTATCGCCTGGAGCCTGCATAGCGCCATCGACGACGTGATGGCGGAAGTGGATATTCTGTACATGACCCGCGTGCAGAAAGAACGTCTGGATCCGTCGGAATATGCCAACGTCAAAGCGCAGTTCGTCCTGCGCGCCGCCGACCTTGAAGGGGCGCGCGCTAACATGAAGGTGCTGCACCCGCTGCCGCGCATTGACGAAATCACCACCGATGTCGATAAAACACCGCACGCCTGGTACTTCCAGCAGGCCGGTAACGGCATCTTCGCCCGCCAGGCGTTACTGGCACTGGTACTGAATAGCGAGCTGGCTCTGTAAGGGGGAAATGAGAGATGACACACGACAATAAACTGCAAGTAGAAGCCATTAAACGCGGCACCGTGATTGACCATATCCCGGCGCAGGTCGGCTTTAAGCTGCTCACCCTGTTCAAACTGACCGAAACCGACCAGCGCATCACCATCGGCCTGAACCTGCCCTCCGGCGAGATGGGCCGCAAAGACTTGATTAAAATCGAGAACACCTTCCTGACCGACGAGCAGGTTAACCAGCTGTCTCTGTACGCCCCGCAGGCGACGGTAAACCGCATTGATGATTACGAAGTGGTGGGCAAATCCCGCCCGAGCCTGCCGGATCGTATCGACAGCGTGCTGGTCTGCCCGAACAGCAACTGTATCAGCCACGCCGAACCGGTTTCTTCCAGTTTTGCAGTGAAAAAGCGCGCTGATGACATCGCACTCAAATGTAAATACTGCGAAAAAGAGTTTTCTCATTATGTGGTGCTGGCCAACTAAATGCGGTTGGTATTGGTGGTAGGCCTCCCTATAATGGCTACCACCCTACGCTTCGTCCTTCAGGCGGCGTCTGCGCCGGCGGCACAGCGCTTACCCTCTGGCGGCAACCTGAATGATTTTGCGTAACATTACTCAGTTCATCTGGAGATAACATGAGCAAAACTATTGCGACGGAAAATGCACCAGCAGCGATTGGCCCATACGTTCAGGGCGTTGACCTCGGCAGCATGATCATCACCTCTGGCCAAATCCCGGTCGACCCGAAAACCGGCAGCGTTCCGGAAGACGTGTCCGCACAGGCGCGCCAGTCGCTGAACAACGTGAAAGCGATCGTTGAAGCCGCTGGCCTCACCGTCGGCGATATCGTCAAGACCACCGTTTTCGTCAAAGACCTCAACGATTTCGCTACCGTTAACGCCACTTACGAAGCGTTCTTCACCGAGCACAACGCCACCTTCCCGGCGCGCTCCTGCGTTGAAGTGGCGCGTCTGCCGAAAGATGTGAAGATCGAGATCGAAGCCATCGCCGTGCGTCGCTGATCGCTAACCTCGGCATGAAAAAAGGCAGCCCGCAGGCTGCCTTTTTTACGTGGGTCATCCGTAAACCTTCCCCTCATTGCCAGCCGTAGCGGCGGCTGTAGAAGCCTTTGACGGTTTGGGTCAGCACCATATAGCCCGCCAGGATCGCCACCAGCCACGGGAAGTAGCTCAGCGGCAGAGCCTGCAGCTGCAGATAGCCCGCCAGCGGCGAGAACGGCAGCGCGATCCCCACCGCCATCACCACCAGGGTCATGGCGAACAGCGGCCAGGCGGCGCGGCTCTGGACGAACGGAATGCGCCGGGTGCGGATCATGTGCACAATCAGCGTCTGCGACAGCAGCCCTTCAATAAACCAGCCGGACTGGAACAGAGTCTGCATCTCCACGGTATTGGCGTGGAACACCCACCACATCAGGCCGAAGGTGAGGATATCGAAAATCGAGCTGATCGGGCCGAAGAAGACCATAAAGCGCCCGAGATCGGCCGGGTTCCAGCGCTGCGGTTTACGGATCTGCTCATCATCGACGTTATCAAACGGGATCGCCACCTGGGAGACATCGTACAGCAGGTTCTGAATCAACAGGTGCAGCGGCAGCATCGGCAGAAACGGCAGGAAGGCGCTGGCCACCAGCACGCTAAAGACGTTACCGAAGTTGGAGCTGGCGGTCATTTTGATGTACTTGAGCATGTTGGCGAAGGTGCGGCGTCCTTCGATCACCCCCTCCTCCAGTACCATCAGGCTCTTCTCCAGCAGAATGATATCCGCCGCCTCGCGGGCAATATCCACCGCGCCGTCGACCGAGATG
>OIZL01000895.1_pt1 | contig 18916 bp, 37 predicted proteins | sample 1588541 | NCBI WGS metagenome assembly OIZL01 (sample SAMN03283285) | human gut metagenome | biome: human-associated habitat; material: feces | host: Homo sapiens | place: Peru | collected 2012 | reverse complement strand
AGAGATGGAGAAATTTAATAATTAAATGAAACAGGGGACTTTTAATAAAATATTTAAAATAGGAAATTTCATAATTAAATTATCCAAAGAACACTCGAGTGTGTCTAGTGAAATAGCAAAGATGGGCTCTGATGATATAAAGAAGTATGAAAAAGACATTAGTTCTGTTGGTGTAAATACATCTAAAGTTTATTTGCATTTAAAGTCAAGAAATAAATCACTAATATTACAAGAATATATTGATGGATATACATTACAAGAATATTTTGAGAGTTTAGAAATAAGTAATTTAGATAAACTTAAAATGTTTAGGGAGTTAATTGCTTTATATGATAAAACATTACAAAATGATAATTTGTGTTTAGATTGGAATTTAAAAAATTTTATAATATCAAAAGGAAATATTTATTACATAGACTATGTACCAGCACTATATAAGGATAAAATAATGAAACTTAAATCAGAAAGACTAGAACAATATATGGCAAGTTATTTAGATAGAAAAGTTCAATTGGCAGGAATTATTAGCTATGCAATTGTACCATTCTTTAATGAGGATAAGGAAGAATTAAAAAAAATATTTCTAGGAATGATAAAAAGTATTGAAGAAATATTAAATATTAAATTTAGTGATAATGATTTGACAGACCATATTTATATAAAAAAAATGAATATATTATTTAACTACTTAAATAGTGGTCAAAATTATGAATCATTTATTAAACAATATAAATCTATTACAATGGAAAAAACAGCTGTAAAGAGAAAAAAAATATAGTTTTTAGGGGGATAATATGATAATAGAAAGAAATGAATTAAAGCCAATAATAAAATCAGAGATAGATTTAAGCAATTTAGAGGAATTTTCACAAAAGAAAATAGATGAAGCAACCCCTTTATTAAAAGAAACGATAGAACAATACCCAATAAGTACCTTTGGTTTAATTACATTAATGAGAACACATTTTAAAAATAGTTTATTATATACCTTAAATAATGCTCATTTTGATTATTCGTCTTTGAACTATAATTGCTTCTTTTTAGCAAGTATGATGAAAGAAAAATTAAGCGAGGTATCAATAAAAGGTTATTTAATGACATATCAAGCTAACAAATATGCACTTAATAGTGGTGATGCAAAGGTAAAAGAGGCTCATATTTCTGTAATCTACCCTTCACTAAAGGAAGGCAGATTAATATATACAATTTTTGATCCAGGGTTAAAAATAGATAAACCATTATCATTTTATCCATATACTAATTCTTGTGGAATTATGGTTAATCAAAATAAAATTAATATATGTTTTGATCCAAATAATATAGATTATCCATATTATATGGAAATGACAGGAATAAATGAATATTCCTACAATAAAAATAATCATTTGATATTTCAAAGATTTAATCCTAAATATGAAACTATTAATATTGATGAAATGCTATTTCCAATTAGTCATAGTTTATTAACTGGATACAAAGCAATAATATATTCAACTGATATTAATAAAAGAGCATATATAACATTAAGCCACTTAGAACAAAAATTAGAGTTTTCTGATTGTGCTACCGGTGTAGAATATAGTTTTAATTATGAAGAATTAGAAAAAATGGGATATCAAAAATTAAAAGAAAAGATAACTTCAGTATGTAATAAATTACAACTTGATTCTGATGATATTGCAAGTAATGTTTATTTTATGTTATATAATCATAATGATTATATTAATTATATAATGGATCAGGATTTGATAGAAGAATATTCTAAAAAACAAAACGTCAAAAGGTTAATAAGATAATGAAAAAGTTGATATGTATAGATTTAGATGGGACACTTTTAAAAGATAATGGTACCGTTTCGAAAAATACAATAGATGTGATTACTAAAGTACAAAATCAAGGCAACGAGGTTGTAATATGTACAGCTAGAGCAAGAAATTTTGCTATAAATATTAGTAAAAAATTGAATGCCAGTAAATATGTTATAACATCAAATGGAGCAGAAATATATGATTACAGAAGTAATAAAGTTATATACTCTGATGGAATTGATAAATCAATTATTGATGATATATGGAAATATTGTCAATCAATAGGGTTTAAAGTATCACTTGCAATTGATGATAAAGAATATGTTAATGTAAAATTTAGAAATGGTCAAATTGTAATAGAAAAATATTCTAAACTTGTTAATGATTATAGGAATATAAAGCAATGTATGATTGTTTCTAATGATTATGAAAAATTAACAAAATATCTAAAAATATGTAAGAAAAATAGAAATGTAAAATTATCTGCAGATAAAGCAATATTAGAGGAATGTGGATATTGGTTTAGTTTACTTTCTCCTATGGCTAATAAAGGAAATGGAATATATCAACTATCAAAGAAATTGGATATTGGTAAAGAAAATATTATATCTTTTGGTAATGATTTGAATGATGTAACAATGTTTGAAAATTCCGGATGTAATATAGCAGTTAGTAATAGTGAAGAGCAACTATTAAAATTAGCAGATATAATTACATTATCAAACGAAGAAGATGGCGTCGCGGATTGGTTAAATAAAAATATTTTATTAAATAAAAATAAGTCTTAATGACTTGTTTTTTATAAGAAAAATGTCAAATTTTAGTCAACCTATGATATAATATAGTTAGATATTTGCCTGTTGAGGAGTTATTGGTTAGAAAACATTATTTGTTTTTTCAGAGTGTAGACAAACCCCTAGATTTTTCTAGAGGTTTGTCTTATTAATAAATTTTTCTCTTAAAATTTATAATATTTTTAATAATTTTTGTGAGAAATTGAGTCTGTAAATAATTTTCTTTTTTTTTTCTACAAGATATGATATAATTAACTAAAGATAAAGGGTGATTGATATGGCTAGTTTAGGTTCATACTTTGTTAAAAATACACGTTATTTAATACCTGAGAAAAAGAATATTATTAAAGGTAATAAATATCGTTTTAGCATACTTTCTCCTAGATTAATAAGACTAGAATATAACAAGGAAGGTCTTTTTGAAGATCGAGCTACATCTTTAGTAGTAAAAAGAAACTTCTCAGATTTTAATTATACTCTTAATGAAACAGATATGACGATTGTTATAACTACTGAGTATTTCACTCTAACGTACGTTAAAGAATCTCCCTTAAACAGTAAAAGTCTTAAAGTAGTAGTAAATGGTACTGATAGAGAATGGTACCCAGAACATAAAGAAATAAGAAATTTAGGTACTATTAATTATTCCTTAGATTATTTAAATAATAATAATTTAAAACTATCTAAAGGATTATATTCATTTGATGGTTTTGCTACTATAGATGATAGTAATAATCTAGTATTAGATAATGATTCATTTATTCCTCGTAATAATACCACCGATCTGTATCTATTCGTATATAATAGTGATCTAGGCTTATGCTTACAAGACTACTTTAACTTAACTGGATATCCCCCAATGATCCCAAGATATTCTCTAGGAGCATGGTGGTACAAAAATGATCCATATAATATGTATAATATAGATGAATTAATAAAGAAATTTAATGATAATCATATTCCTATATCAGTATTTTTATTAGGAAATAAATGGCATAATACTAAAGAAAACTTTACTTATGATAGAACTTTATTTGATCCTAATATTTTATATAAATATTATCAAAGTAAAAAAGAAAAATTTGGTCTAACTATAAATCCTGAACTTCCTATATATCCAACAGATCCTTTGTATAATGTCTTATCACAAAGTATTAATAATTATAATTCTTATATTAGTTTCATACCTTTGAATAATAATACTATTAATGCTTATTTAAATACTGTAGTATCTTACTTAAAAAGTACTGGAATTAATATCTTTAATATTGATTATAATAATGAAAAAGATAAATCAGGCCTATTCCTATTAAACCACTATCACTATGTTATTGCTAACTTAAATTCATTAGGAGTCATTCTTTCACGTAATCCAGGCATAGCTCCTCATCGTTATCCCATTATTTATAGTGGACGTACCCGTGTTAGTTGGGATACCTTAAAAGCATTACCAATATATAATAATAGTGCTGCAAACATAGGAGTATCTTGGCATGCCCATGCTATTGGCGGATATTATGGTGGAATAGAAGACGATGAATTATATCTTCGTTATATCCAATTCGGAGTTTTTAATCCCATCTTTATCCTAGCAAGTGAAGCAGGTAAATATTATAAAAGAGAGCCATGGAAATGGAATCAATTAAAACTAACTGTTATAAGAGATTATTTAAAGCTAAGAAATAAATTAATTCCTTATATCTATAATGAAGCCTATACTTATCATAAATATGGTGTACCATTGATTCAACCACTATATTACAAATATCCAAAAATATATGATGAACCTAACTATGTAAATCAATATTTCTTTGGTAGTAAAATAATGATAAGTCCTATAATAAAGAAGAAAAATATCGAAATGAATCGTGTTATTCAACGTATCTTTATTCCTAGTGGTACATGGTATGATTATTCTTCAGGAAAAAAATATCTTGGCAATAAATATTACCATGGTTTCTATAAAGATGAAGATTATCCAATATTTGTAAAAGAAGGAACTATTATTCCAATGTCTCTAGATGAGTCAACTAATACTCCAGTAAATATGGAACTTCAAATATTCCCTGCCGAGAATGGCTTATATGGCAGTTATGAACTATATGAAGACGATGGCATATCACTAAATAATGAACAAAATTATCTAATTACCAAAATGAACTTAGATAAAGTAGAAAATGGTTATAAATTTACCATCAAGAGAAAAGAAGGAAATTACAATATGCCTAACCGTAATTATCTTCTACGTTTTAGAAATATGACCAGTCCTGATAAAGTAATTGTTAAATACTTAGGAAAAGAAGAAGTATATAACTATATCATTGAAAAAAATGATCTCATTGTCGAATTAAAAGATATAAATGTCTATGAACCACTTGAAGTAAATATTACAGGAACTAATATTGAAATAGAAACAATTAGTTTAATTAATGAAGAGATTGAAGGAATCTTAGACGACATAGAAATTGATACTATCTTAAAAGAAAAAATTGACATGATAATATTTAGTGACTTACCAGTTAATAAAAAACGTATTGGATTACGTAAATTAAAACGTAGTGGTCTTGAACCTAAATATATTAATATGTTTATTAGTCTATTAGAATTTATTGAAAAAAAATAATAGCAAAACAATATAATTAATTAAGGAGATGTATTATGTTAAGAAATATTATATTAGGAATAATTCAAGGAATAGGGGAATTTCTTCCTATTTCTTCTTCTGCTCACTTAATTTTAGTGCCATATCTTTTTGGATGGCCTAAGTCAACACTTGCTTTTGATGTAGCTCTTCATTTTGGAACTCTTCTTGCCGTACTTACAGTTTTCTTTAAAGATTGGTGCAGTCTATTTAAAGGTGCTTACGAAAAAGTAGTCAAAAAGAAACCATCATTTGAAAGTAAAATGTTTTTCTACCTTGTAGTTGCTACTATTCCTGGAGCATTACTAGGATTCCTCTTAGATGATGTCGTTGAAAATATTTTTAGAGAAAAAATCTGGTTAATTGCTACCTCACTAGCTATAATGGGGATACTTATATATCTAGGAGACCGTTGGGCTGATCAACATTACCGCATAGAAACAGACTTTAAACATATAACCTTATCTCAATCAATTATTATTGGATTGTCACAAGCCCTAGCCATTATACCAGGATTTTCTCGTAGTGGAACTACTATCTTATCAGCAAGATTATTAGGCCTATCAAAAAGTGCCGCTACTAAATTTACCTTCTTATTATCAGTTCCCATAATAGCAGGAGCCACCATCTTAGAAATAGGTAAAATATCCTTCTCCCTAGAAACATTTATTGGCATATTCGTAGCGTATATTACCGGAGTTCTAACTATTAAATTTCTACTTAATTATATTAAAAAACATGATTTTTCTATATTTGCAATTTATCGTGTAATATTTGCAATCATTATTCTTATTAAATATTTATGTTTTTAAAAGACGAAAGTCTTTTTTTTCTTTTAAATTTATGTTATAATCATAAATGTTAAAAGATTTATTGCCCTATAGCCAAGCGGTAAGGCAGTGGACTCTGACTCCATCATCGCTAGTTCGAATCTAGCTAGGGCAACCATATTGCTTTAAAGTCCTTATTTTATAAGGTTTTTTTCTTTATATATATGTGTTAGGTACATTTTAGGTACATTTTTTGTCAAAAAAATATTAATTTTCTATTAATTTTATTATTTCATCTAACTTTGATTTATACATATGAGAGTATCTATTTAAAGTCATGCTGACATCAGTATGCCCCAAATATTTCGCTACTAATACTGGATCGGCATTTTTTGATATTAACAAACTAGCACAACTATGTCTAAAATCATGAATACGAATTTGTTTTACATTTGCCTTTTTACAATAACTATTTTTTCTCGCTTGAATAGTTGATTCAGGGATAGGCCTTATTCCACCAAAAACAAACCAATTGCTGTTGAAACCATCCAAATTACATTGCATATTATAAAGCAATTTTAACTGGTATTTTAATTGATTAGTCAAAGGTAGTACTCTATAACTAGATTTTGTCTTTGGGGGAAATAATGACCATTTTTCTCCTTTTAATTTTGTTGTAAGAGTTTTATTAATACTTATAGTTCCATTTTTAAAATCAACGTCATTCCAGTTTAATGCTTGCATTTCACCTTGTCTAATTCCACAATAAAACAAAATATTAAATAAAGTTATCCATGTCACGTCATCAATAACTGATAAAAATTGTTTAAATTCTTCAAATGTAAAAAACTCCATTTCTTTTTTTATTTCATTTGGATTAACAAAACCACCAGAAATTCTTGGAACTTTATTATCTATATTATAATATGTATTGCTGTAATTAACTAAAGTAATAATTAATTTGTGTATTCTATTTTTATAATCAGTCCCTAATTTCGTGTTGTTTAATTCACATTTAAACTTTTCATATTTTTCTAATGTTAATTTTTCTATTTTAATATTACCAAAACATATTTTAATATATTTGTATAAGTTTTTCTTTTTGATTATTGTTTGAGGTCTGACAGTATTCGCTTTTTTTTCAATATATTCATTAAACATATCATCAAAAGTTAAAGATTTTCCTTTATTTTCACCAACAGTTAATAAAAATTTCGCTTCTTCTTTAGTAGCTTCATCTTTTGTAGAAAACTTCTTACTTTTCTTTTGTTTTATGTTCCCATAAACATCTCTATAATTGCATTTAAAGTACCATATTTTATTATCCTTAGTTTTTTCAGCTTTTGTTTTATATACTGGCATAAAATCACTTTCCTTTCATTTTATCATTGAAATAGAATTGTTTCTATGCTATAATTATATTGCATAGAAAAATCCTAATCGTGCTAGATTAATTTTTTTGTGTATTTTGACTAGACTGTTCCAGCAGTTCTAGTCTTTTTTATTAACAATTGTTTTTGCATATACATTCTATTTCATTAAACAGTTCTTGCGTATTAAGCGTGTTATTATATGTATAATCGGTAATATAAATATTTTTATTGCAAACTTGATAAGATTTATTATCTATGTGGTACATATCACTATTGTTGCTTTTATCATTGCAATATATATATAATACAAAAACACCTATTAAAACAGCAATTATTATTTTATCAACTTTATTGTTCATTCTTTTTTACATCTCCCGTTCTAAGGTCTTTTAACATTAGATCATCAATAGAGATATTGAAGAAATTGGATATCATTATTAAATCAATTGCATCAGGTTCTCTAATACCTTTTTCCCAATTGCTGATAGCAGTATTTTTTTTATTACAAACTTTTGCTAATTCCTCTTGAGTTTTTTTGTTAATTGTCCTTAAATATTTGATATTTGTGGCTATATATAATTTGCTCTTTTCTTTCATATCTCTTCACCTCATATTAATTATATCATTAAGAAAAAGAAAATACAAGAATTAATATTCACAAAATGTGAAAAAACTATTGACTTTCACAAAATGTGGAGTTATAATTGGGTTAGTTAGGAGGTATGATGATGAATTTTGATAATACAATTAGTGGTAAAACAATTGCTAATAATCTTAGAGCAGAAAGAAATAGAATAAAAATGACTCAAGAAGAAGCAGCACGAAAGTTAGGCATTACTTTGAGAACTTATGTTTCGTATGAAGAAGATGCCAGTACAGTTAAGGCGACTACCTTATATTTGCTTTCAAAAATATACAATTGTAATGTTAGCGATTTTTTTTACAAGATAACTCCACAAAATGTGAATATTGCAAAAGAAAAAGAGGAATAGATAATGAATATAATTGATTTTCTAAATAATTATTTTACAAAAAAGATGCTGGAACATCTTGATTAAATCTAGCACGAAAGGAGAAGAATGGGAAAGAGTAAAAAAAGACCTGTTTATGATTACATTGAACAGGAGAAAATTCTCAATAAGCCTTGGTTAAGTACTGAGGATCTAAAAATTATATTGCCACTCGGAGAAAGCGCAATAAACGATTTTAGAAAAACTATTTGTGATGAAATGGAAGGAAATAATGAATTTTATTTTAAAACAAGACCTATACTAATTCCTACAAAAAAAGTAGTAGAGAAATTAAATATAGATGTTGCGTTAATAAGAAGAGAGGCAAGTAAAATGAGAAAGGGGTTAATATAATGAAATTTATAAAAAAAAATAAAGCAGTTTTATTACTTTATTTAATGATTGTAGTAGGAACATTAATGATAAGCTATAACAACAAGCAATATGAAAAAAGTATATCTGCTGGTATTGAGAACACAGATATACAAAAATAAAAAGTACACCAATACTTTTTACATACTTAATTTTAACAAAATAGTATGTTTTTGTCAAGGGTTTGGGTTGAAGGTAAAATTGGGGAAAGGGACAGTCAATGGATGGATGGATCAAAATGTATAGAAAAATAGAAGATAATCCTATTGTTTGTAAAGATAATGATTACTATAGAGTATGGCATCATTTGCTTTACAATGCAACACATCAAGAGAGAGTGGTTATATTTAATAATCAAAAAATGACTATATATCCTGGGCAGTATATAACTGGAAGAAAACTAATTGCGGATAAATGTAATGTATCAGAAAGTAAAGTAGAAAGAATTTTAAAATGGTTTGAAAACGACCAGCAGATTGAACAACAAAAAACAAGCAAAGGACGTTTAATTACAATACTTAAATGGGAATTGTATCAAAATACTGAACAACAAAATGAACAAATTGTGGGCAATACTCGAGCAATACTCGAACAGAGAACGATCACTAACAAGAATGTAAAGAATGTAAGAAATAATAATAATAATAGTAGTAGTAATATATACGACTTTGTCGAACAAAATTTAGGAAGAACATTATCTTCTATTGAGTATGAGGAACTTAGCGCTTGGAATGATAATGAATTGACTAGGTATGCTATTAAAAAAGCATTTAGTAATGGGAAATATACATTAGGTTATGTCAAAGGAATTTTGAACAACTACAAAAAGAACAATATCACTACAATACAACAAGCCCAAGCAGCAGAAGAAAAATTTAAGTTAAAAAGAGATAATATTAAAATTACAAAAAAAGTAAGTAGTAAAGGAAGTTCTTGGGAACTTCTTGAAAAGTGGAAAAAGGAATGTGAAAACGAAGAAAATGAAAAGGATAGAAGTGATTAACTTTTTAGAAAGAATAAAGGTGTATTATCCACAATTCACTATAAACGGACTTGTTAAGGATGAGTGGACTAGAAAATTAGAACAGTACGATTTTGATGACTGTTGTATGAAACTAGATGAGCATTTAGCAGGGGAATATCAAGACAGACCACCGATGCCAAACTGGATAATTAAATATTTAAAAACTAGTGAAGAAAAGAAACATTCTTATGAATACTACACAGTATGTCCAACATGTAATGTCACTTTACCACTAGCACATTTTGAAAAACATATTCGAAAATGCAATTCGATTGAATATGTTATCAAAGAAATGAAAAAATACTTCGGACAAGTAATAAGCCGAGAAAAATTGGAAAAATTACCAGAAGAACAATTTTGGGAAAAGTATAATTTAATGCTTCAAAGAATTAAAGCAAAACTTCCTAGTGATTCTGGTAAGAAAAAATTAATACAAGCATATTTTGGAGAAATAGATCTATCAAAAGATGACTTAGAAAAAGCAGTAGCAACTGGCTACGAAGAAGAAATGGAGAAATAATATGAAAAATGCAAATGAAGAAATTAAAAAATTTTATGATGAAATAATGAAGGGGAACAATAGAGCAGCAATAATGTTTACAGATAATCACTCATTAATTTGTGGAACTGGATTAGAACTAATAGCTATTTTAACGACAATATTGAAAATAATGAGAAAAAATGGCACTCCTGAAAGTTTACTAGAAAAAGTTTTTGAAATTTCAAAAAAGACAGATGAAGAAATAGAAAAAGGTGCATCAAAAAATATAGCAAAAAATAAGGCTAAAGCAATAAGAGAAATGTTAGATTTTTTGGAGGAAATAGACAATGAATGGTAAAAAGCAAATAGCAGTAATAGAACAATTACCAAAAATAACAGAAAAGATTGAAAAAGTTGGTGCAGATTTAGATAAAAGACTTGCTGATTTAAAACTAGATTCATTAGTTTGCAACGAAGAAACTAGAAAATCAATTAAAGAATTAAGAACAAGTTTGAGTTCAGAGTTTAAAGAATTTGAAAATCAAAGAAAAGAAATAAAAACAGAAATTAACGAACCATACGAAGTTTTCAATAGAGCCTATGAAAAAGAAATAAAAACAAAATATCAACAAGCAGATTTAACGTTAAAAACAAAGATAGATGAAGTTGAAAACAGCATGAAGAATAAAGCAAAAGAGTTAGCAGAAGAGTACTTTGATGAATATAAAACTTCAAAAGCAGTAATCAAAGATAATTACTTATCGTTTGAAGAGCTTAATTTGTCAATTGGTTTGGATGCTTTAACTGATAAGGGCGCATTAGTAAAAAAATACAAAGATGCGATTATTGAAAAAGTTGATAATGTTGAGAGAGATATTGAGACTATAGGTACTATGGAGTACAAAGAAGAAATTCTTGCTGAGTATCTTAAACATAAAAACTTATCGCTTGCAATCAAAGAAGTTAATGATAGACATGTAATACTAGCACAAGTTCAAAGAGATTATGAAGTAGTTGAAGAGAAAAAAACACAAGAAGAAAAGACTATTGAAAAAGTAGAAGAAGTATTATCTGCACCGTTAGAAGTTTCAAATGGTCAAATGACTATCGATGATTTTGAAGAGAAAATAAATGAGGAATTATTAGAAGCAAAGTTTAAAGTAATCACTACAAGAGAAAATTTGAAATATTTAGTAAGTGTGATGAAAGAAAGAGGTATGAAATATGAATCAATTACAGAGTAAACCAAAATTTAGTTTAGCAATTCAAAGTGATAAATACAAGAGATTGATAAACAATACTTTGAGTGATCCAAAAAGAGCAGCAAAATTCATAGCTGCAATAAGTAGTGCGGTTGCCACAAATGCGAGCTTACAACAATGTGATGCTGGAAGTATCCTTAGCGGAGCATTGTTAGGAGAAGCACTTAATTTAAGCCCAAGCCCTCAGTTGGGCCAATATTATTTAGTGCCATATGACAAAAAACAATATAATCAACAAACAAAAACATGGGAAGTTATAGAAAGCAATGCACAATTTCAACTTGGATACAAAGGCTATATTCAATTAGCAATAAGAAGTGGTCAATACAAAGATATTGATGTTATCGAAGTAAGAGAAGGAGAATACAAAGGTAGAGATAGAATAACTGGAAAACATCAATTTGAATTCATAGAAGATGAAGTTGAAAGAGAGAACAAAGAAATAATTGGATATATGGCATATTTTGAATATCTAAATGGTTTTTATAAAAACTTGTATTGGTCAAAAGAAAAAATGCAAAAACATGCTTTAGAATACTCACAAGCATATGCAAGTGATGTTAAGAAAAATACTAATTATTCGTTTTGGAGTAAAGATTTTAATGGAATGGCTTTTAAAACAATGTTAAGGCAACTAATTTCTAAATGGGGAGTTATGAGCATTGATATGCAAGAAGCTTTAACAAAGGATATGTCAGTTGTAAAAGACGATGGAACTTATGACTATATTGACAATCAAACAACTTCACCACAAATAATAACTGGAGAAACATTAAACACAGAAGTTCAAAAAGTCAATGAAGAAGTAAAACAGGTTAATATAAATGAACTTTAAAATTATCAACAGTGGTTCTGATGGAAATGGATTGATATTAGAAGATACTATTCTTGTTGACTGTGGAGTATCGTTTAAAAAATTAAATGATTATTATAAGCAATTAAAAATAGTTCTTCTAACACATATCCACGGAGATCACTTTAATAAAAAAACAATTTCTAAATTAGCGATTGAAAGACCTACATTAAGATTTGGATGTTGTGAGTGGTTGGTAGAAGATTTATTAAAATGTGGAGTAAATAAAAAAAATATAGATGTATTTAAAATAGGCAAAACTTACGATTACAGAGACTTTAAGGTAATTCCTATAAATTTATACCACGATGTGTCTAATTGTGGCTACAAATTAAAAATAAATGGAAATAAATTGATATATGCAACAGACACTAACTCTTTAGAACATATTACTGCTAAAAATTATGATTATTACTTCATTGAGGGTAATTATGAAGATGAAGAAGAATTACACAATAGAGCAGTAAATGAATTCTATGAGAGTAGAGTAAAGAAAACACACCTAAGCAAAGTAAAAGCAACTGAATGGTTGATGAAAAATATGGGAAATAATTCTAAGTATATATTTATGCATGAACATAAGGAAAGGAATGATGACTTATTAACAAAGTAATTTTAATTGGGAGATTAACTAAAGATCCAGAACTAAGATATACGCCAAACAAAACAGCAGTATGTCAAGTATCAATAGCTATTTCAAGACCAATTGCTCAAGGACATGAACCTGAAACTGATTTTATAAATGTCACAGTATGGAATAAACAAGCAGAAAATTTAGCAAAGTATCAAAAAAAAGGTAATCAAATAGCAGTTGAAGGAAGAATTCAAACAAGAAACTATGATGATAACGAAGGTAAAAAAGTGTATGTCACTGAAGTATTAGCAAATCATATTGAATTTATTGGAAGCAACAGTAATAAAACAAATGATAATCAAACACAAGAACAAGATAATAAAACTTCATATACTGTCGAGGAAATAGATAATATACCAATTGATGATCCATTTTCTAATTTTGGTCAAAGGGTAGAAATAGATGATAGTCAATTACCTTTTTAGGATTTAAGATATGAAAAATATAAATTATTGTGATAAATGCGGTAATTGTAGTAGATGTGGTGAATGTTGTGCTGCAATGCTACCTTTAACAAAAAAAGAAGAAAAAGTAATTAGAGAATACATTAAAGAAAATAAGATTGAACCCGAATTTTTTCAAAAAGGTAATGATATAAATTTGCAATGTTGTTTTTATGACAGAATTAATAAAAAATGCAAAATTTACGAAGTAAGACCTAATATTTGTAGAAGTTTTAAATGTAATAGACCAACATCAGAACTTAATAAAGAAAGAGATGAGAACCAAAAAAGGTCATATTGGAATAATATTAGCAATGATAAAGAAAACAATATAACTGATATGAGATTACTATTTTACGACGATCCTAGAAGTTTAGTAGCAAGTATTATATATTTTATAACAAATGGTACGATGCAATGTAATAAAGAGCAGTTTGGCTTTGTGAGGTTATATTTAGCATCTCATGGTCAAGAAGAGTTATCAAGATGTATAGTAGGAGAATTTAGTGATAAATAATACTGGTAAAATAGAAGAATTATTACCATTGATATTTAGGCTAGATAAAGACACTGTTTATGATGTAAAAATTGAAAAACATAAAAAGAATAAAACATTAGATCAAAATGCTTATGCTTGGAAATTGATGAATGAAATAGGAAATGTACTTAGAAAATCAAAAAATGAAGTATATTTTGAAATGTTAAAAAGCTATGGTCAAATAAGTGAAATAAGTATGCTTTCTTCAATAGATCCAAGTGGATATTTCAAATACTATGATATTTCTTCAAAAAGGAACTTTAATAACAAAGAATTTACAATCTATAGAATTTATAAAGGTATTAGTGAGTACGATACCAGAGAAATGAGTATTTTTATAGATGGAGTAATTCAGGAAGCTAAACAATTAGGAATACAAACATTGACACCAAATCAATTGTTAGAGTTAAAAAATATGGAGGCTAGTAATGATAAGAGTAGAAATAAATGAAAAACTACCAAGTTGCAATGATTATATAAAGTTATGTAGAGCTAATAAATACGTTGCAGCAAAAATGAAATTAAAAATAGAACAATTAATAGGTTGTTATTTATTAGAATTACCAAGATACGATGAACCAATTAAAATTCATTTTCATTGGATAGAAGGATCACAAAGAAGAGACTGGGATAACGTATGCTTTGCTAAAAAATTTATTTTAGATTCGATGGTTAAATATAAAAAACTTAGTGATGATAATAGAAAAATTGTCACATCTTTTACGGATACATTTGAATATCAAAAAGATAACACAAAGGTAATTTTAGAGATAGAAAAAATAGGAGAATCAGATGAAAAAAATAAAAAGAATAAGGTTAAGGTTGAAAAGGTTGATTAAAGAAATTCAAACATATGACAGAATGAATGATGGAAAAATGAGTAGTGCTTTGTTAGCTGCAATATGTTTCTTGTTGTTAATTTTGATAGGTTTATGTGTTTGGATATTTGGATAGGTGAAGATATGGAAGATAGAGATTTATTTTTAACAGATAGTGAAATACACGGATTGGAAGAAGATAGTGAAATAGTTCAGCTGAGAAAAGAAGTGGACAAACTAAAAGAGAAACTAGAAGATAGAGAAGACAAAATAAATACAGTAAAGGAATTGATTAATGCTTTTATAAAGTTAGATTTACCAGTAATAGCAAATCCTAAAGATTATTCTCAAAAAATGGTTGAACTTTATAAAATAGAGTTAAATTCTTACAAAAAAATGTTAGCAGTTTTGAGTGATGACTAATGACTGCAAGAGAAAGAGAAGAAATAATTGATTTTGCGATAGGAAAGTTAACAGAATTAAAAATTAAAACTGATTTTGAAGATAAAGCTAGAAAGAAAGTAAGATATGTGAAAAAATCACAGGCATATCAAGATTTAATTAATCTTCTAAAGGAAATGAAATATTATGAGTAGAATGAAAGAATATGCCTTATATAAAGGTGATAAATTCATTGATATAGGTACTAAAGAGTACTTGGCTAAGTTATTAAATGTAAGAAAAGAAACAATTGAGTTTTATGCTTCTCCGACTCAACTTAAAAGACATAAAGATAATTGTTATGTAGTAGTGAGGATTGATGATGATGAAGATTAAAGCTGATTTAAATATAGAAGTTTTAAAAAAATATCCTTTTGAATGCTCAGATAGTGCTAGTATTTTTTGGAGTAATAAAGATTGTTCAAAATATATAAGGATTTGGTTTGCTAGTAGAGAAATATTTTGTAATGACCCTAATAATAAAATTTTAAAAATGTTAAGAAAAGATAAATTAATAGAGGTGGAAAATTATAATGAGTAGAGAAGAAATAGAAAATAGAATAGAAATTTGTGAAGAAAAAGCAAATGCTTATATAGAAGTTGGAAATGTTAAAATCGCTGATAGGTATGAAAATGAAAAATACAAGTGGGAGAAATTATTAAGTGATTTAGATTTATTGAATGAAAGAAAAATCAATGAATTATTAGATTATAAAAAAGGTTATTATAAGCAAAAAGAAGTGATTGATAAAGCAATAGAATATATAGAAAATAATACTTATTTTATGGATAATCTTGTAAAAACAATGATATTTAAAGATTTTTCAAATAAGTTATTAGATATATTAAAAGAGGCGAAATAAATGAAAGAATATTATTTATCTAAAAACAAATATATTCGTTTAAGAGTTGTAAAGTATTATGCTTATTTTAGAGCAGATATATCTGTAAATAAATATGCTTTTAATGGAAATGTTCCTTGCAGATATTATGAAATAAATTTTGATTGTTTTAGTCCTTATGATTATGCAGATGAAAATGAAGCATTAAAAAATGCTATTGAGTGGTTAAAAGAAGAAGCAAGTAAATTTCAAGAACAATTAAAAGAGGTGTCAGAATGAACATAGATAAAATATATGAATATAAACATAAATTACAAGAAGAATTAAACTTTGAAGAAATAAGTAAATTGTATAGAGAAACACTTTATGATGAATATGCAAAGACAAAAGACCATAATATCATACATTGTTACCAATTATTGAGAGATATAATAGACATATTTACCCAAATGATAAAGGGTAGAAAGTTTGAAGAAAATTACCTAAAAGATAAGATGAAATGGTAGGTGTTAGAATGAAAAATCCTATAAGAAAATTATTTATACCCAAAAATACACCGTATTGTCATCATAGTTTTAAGCCACACAAAAAATATGGTATATCTGCTAAACCTTGTAAAAATTGGTGTATGAAATATAACAAGGAGTATGATTGTGAAATGGAATATTGCAAATACTTAAAAGACTTTCTTAGCATACAAGACCAAGTAAAAGATTGTGGGGTATCAAAATGAAAGAAGAAATAAATGATTTAAAAAGATACGTTTCTCTCACTGGGAATAAGTTATTCGCAACATTCAAAATAGAAAATATTTCTAATATAATAATGTATTGTGAACAACTACAACAAGAAAACAAAAGATTAAATGGTGCTATACAAACTTACGATATACTTTTAAAAGCAAATGTTGAAGATAACAGACAATTAAAAAATGACATAAATAAATTACAAAAAGAATTAAATGAGGAAAACTTACAATGTAGCAAATATTCTATAGAATTTAATAATTTAAAAGAAAAAAATAAGGAACTAAAAGATAATTGGAATAAGTTAAAAAAAGATTTAGAACTTGTTGTAGATTATGGTTTAGGTGATGAATCTTCAAAATGGGATAAGATATATGGTGAGTATGCAAAATCGACTTTGAAATTTATGCAAGAACTAGAGCAAGGAAGTGATAGTAATGAATAAAGAAGAAGTATTAAAAGAATTATTTCAATTATCGAAAGATGACGTACTAGATATTTTTAAAATAATAAATGGTTATAAAACAGCAGTAAATAAACGTAAACCAGATACATTGCTTATGAGACAAATTTTTGTTGCTGGTTATCACTCTATTGGAGAATTTTATAAAAATAATAATTTTACGAGGGATTGTAATATTTCGGATGCTTTAAATTATGGTACTATAAACATAAATGCATATCTTAAATTAAAAAATATTTTAAATATAGATGACGAAATATTTAAAAAAATCATTGAAGAAATTGAAGCAAGTGATATTAATGTTAAAGATTAAAGATATAGACACTTTTACACTAGATATCCAAGATGGCTTCTTTTATTGGAAAGTAAAATTAAAAGATAATCTTGTATATCAAATATTATATAGAATTGAAAAACATACAACACCAGCAAGAAATAAGAGCAAAAGAAAAATATATTTTATTAGAAAAGATGGTGAAGAATTAATATTTGATGATGAAGTTAAAAAAATGTTTAGTGCATTTAAAAGACCTTATATTATAAGTGGAATTTAGAAAGAAAGCGGAGAGAGATGAGTAAATGATAGATGATTTTGTTGAAGAAATAACTAATTTAAGATGTGAAAATTCAAGTTTGGAATATAAATTAGAAAAATTATTAAAAGAACATCAAGAATTAAAAGAAAACTATGAAAGGATTTACAACGAAAATTGTATATTAAGAGAAAAGCATAATATAAATGATATCGATTTGTTAGATAAAAATCAAGAGTTAAAAAAACAATTACACGAAGCAAGTTTAACTATACAAGAAATGACAGAACAAGATATTGAATGTCCTAGCAATTGCGAAAAATTAGATAAATTATTGAAAGAAAATCAAGAATTAAAGAAACAAGTTGAAGATTACAAAAAATTAGGATTTAAACATTTACAAGACAAGAATAACAATTTAGAAACTCAAGAAAAAGAGTTTATAAATTATTTAGAAGATAAAATATATAGTATTGAACCTAAAGGAACAGGTATTAATTATAATTGTGAATACGATAGTGAAGAAGATTATGTAATGGCTATGCAAGAACAATCAAGATTAAATACTTTAAAAGAAATTTTACAAAAATACAAAAGTATAATAGGAGATAGTAAATAATGGAAGATATACATAGTATTATTCATAGAAAAAAAGAGCGATTAAAAAAACTTAATGATTTTAATTATATAACTACTATGAATGATGTCAAAAGGAATAATGAAATTTATCGTTTAAAAGGTTATATCGAAGCTTTGTCCGATGTTAAAAATAAAAAAGTGTATACGCAAGAAAGAGATATACTTGAAAGAATTTATAAGAATGTTGATGAAAATATAAAGAGAATTATACAAGAATGTTGGAGATAAAAAATGAAAGTAAAAAAGAAAACATTTAGATACAATGATGACTATTTTGAATTCTATGATAGAAATAAAGATAATATAAACATAATATCATTAAAAATATTAGTAGATAAAATAGTATTAGAATATGAGGAGTTAATTGATGACAAAAAAAGACATAATAAAAAAAGCATTAAAGTATTTAGCAATGCTTAAAACAGGGAAAT